>Ga0182010_10000201_pt1 | contig 33959 bp, 36 predicted proteins | sample 611E1MmetaG_FD_120488 | JGI IMG/M metagenome (GOLD analysis project Ga0182010, IMG submission 120488) | Permafrost microbial communities from Stordalen Mire, Sweden - 611E1M metaG | ecosystem: Environmental > Terrestrial > Soil > Wetlands > Permafrost | place: Sweden: Stordalen | collected... | reverse complement strand
TTCTGCGATTTTGTCGCCGAAAATAGTCTTGACAAGCTCTGTGTCATCCGTGTGGAACTCAATATAGCCGGAAATCATACCCTTTATTATAAACATAAGGTTCAAGGCGATTATTTTTTGACAGGCAGCATTCTTATCTTAGGAAATAAAAAGCAAGCCAAACAAGGCAACCCGACAGAGCCAGAACCTTCTCAAATACGCTTAACTGTCATTTGTAAAGATGAAATATATGCCGAGGGGTGATGTTAGGAAACATGCAGTGAGATAAACCCATTTAAAGTTTCTCTTTTTTGACCGCTCAGGGAAAAGAGAGCAAAAAGGACACTCGATCTCGACTTCGATTCGATGTCCACAACGTGCACATCTGACTATTCCCAACATTTCATCCATCTTTTCATCATGCATGGATCATTATAGAAATATGATTGCTTGACACGCAAATTGGGACGTTGAACAAGCACCGCAAATAGCCCGTGACAACCTGTAAATCCTGAGCTAAACTGAGATTAAGAAGGGCTTGCAATGTGCTCTATGGCAAGACACAGGAACAATTAATCGAAAGGGAGTAGGTATCGGATGTGGTGAGCAAGCCCTCAGAATCAAGAGGGAAGCCTGAAACGTCAGTCGAAACTCCCAGAGTAGAAAAAGAGCTGTTGTCTACCATAGAGAATTGCAGGGTTAACGTTGGAGCCATACAGAGAGCGTCTGGGCGCGTTGCACCTTTGGTTCTTCATCTGGGTTCTCCAATACCCGAGTTGAACCTGTCCAATGCGGAAGATTATGTATGGCTCTGATTATTTTTTAGGCAAGAATGTTCAGTCATTTAGAGAGTTTCAAGTCTTCTTGGTATTCCCAACGCATTGTAATATTAGGTTTGTCATATTCGTCCAAAGCATCGCCCAAAATAACGCTTGACATCCTTCGTAGATGTGGTATGATTGAATCAGAGAGGAGGAATTCTCTCAAAATCTTTCTCCATATAAAGCAGTAAAAACTGGAGAAAGGTGCCTCGAAAGGGGCAAAATGGGGCTGCACAAGACAGTCCCAAGGTTGACTGACGGGAATTAAGCAGAGAGTAATGATGTATCCGCCAGCCAGCCGAAGAGGTTACCGGACGATTCCGGCAACCTATAAAAAATGAGGTAGAGGGCATAGAAGCCCTGCTACCTTTTTGTTTTTTTGTAGGAGTTAGCAATCGCTGTCCCATATGTCCTTCTGGATATTCATAACCGCATAGACTCAGCATCCAAACAGCACTGACCGTCAATATATAAGCCAAATATAGTATTATTGCGTCATTCCCTTGACCCCACCATTTTGAAGTAGCCCGGCATTCAAGAACTTACTCCGGGCACAGAAAGTGCTTGAATTAAAATAGATACAACGCCAATAAGTCTCATGGAAGGGGAACTGCTTTAAATACATGTAAAAGTGGAAGGAACGGTATGAAATTCCTCAGTAATCCACGAATAATAGCTGTATCCAGCGGAAAGGGTGGGGTTGGCAAGACTAATTGCGTTGCCAATCTCGCCATGTATTTTGCAGGTATTAACAAAAAAGTGCTTATCTTGGATGCTGACCTTGGATTGTGTAATATCGATGTGCTTTTCGGAATCAGGCATAAATATAACATCAAGCATGTCCTTAATGGGATGAAAAGCCTGAAGGACATAATTCTGGAAGGTCCAATGGGTATTCGGATTATACCAGCAGGTTCTGGCATACAGGAGCTTACGAATATTAATAATGAGCAACGACAGAAACTAATCTCAACACTTGAACAATATGATATGCCTGTTGACGTAGTCCTCATTGATACAGGAGCTGGGATAGCTGACAACGTCCTTTTTTTCTGCGACTGCGCTCACGAGATTGTAGTAGTGACAACGCCTGAGCCTACTTCTATCACGGATGCCTATGCTCTGATCAAATTACTCTCGCGTAATAAAGTTGACAGGAATATCAGCGTTCTTATCAATATGGCAAGAAGTGAACAAGAGGCTATGGAGGCTTTCAGACAGATAGCATACACAGTAGACTTGTTTCTGCCGGTATCCGTAAATTACCTGGATTATCTCCCAAGTGATCCGAATTTCAGGGTGGCGATCAGAGCGCAAAGAGCATTCATTTCAATGTTCCCACATAGCAGTTTTGCCAGGAGGTTAGCCAGGATTGGTGACAAGTTGATGGAATGCTCAACATATATCTGCTGATATTCTTGTGAATGCAACCATTGGTAATTTGTATGATGTTGCAAAAAAGGAGCGATACTGTGGCACAGAGCTTATTTCTTAGTTGTGCAATATGCCTATTATTAAGTTTTATGTTACCCGGGTGTGGTGGGTCTGACAAGGATAAGGTGAAATCAACAGGAAAATTACATCCAGAGGTTCAGCGGTCGCTTGATAATTTTAACGAACATCATAGAACTAAGAAATATATGTTATTGTCCCTAAAATATGATGAGGAATTTAAAAGGGTCAAAGGTGCCCTTGATGATTATGAGGCTGGAATGAAAAATATAGAGGATAAAGTGGGCTTTCTAGGTGTTAAAAATGAAGATGCTTCAAATAAGGATATTAATATTTATGACGCAAACTTATCCTTGTTGAAGCGGTTAAGCACAGAACATAAGATTTCAGAAGCTAAACTTGCAAGAATTATTGTTGACTACAACATTATGACCGATTGTGAAATGTGTGCCGAGCGTTAACAAAAGGTAAAAGGAGATTGAAAGGCCCCGCTCGTGTTTGAATCGCAGCTTATTGTCAAATTGTTGAACAAAGGAGGTTAGATAACTGTGAGGAGAGAAAGATGGAAGTTGTGGGGATTAAAGGCGTGGAGAGCGTTTACATTCATATCTTTCGCATTAGGAATAGCTTACCTTGCTTTGCAATACTTTCACACTAGACAAAATGGGCGTTACCAGCAAGTTCACGACCTTAACAGGTTTGGCAGTAACGTGATAAACGCTGTTTTCGACACACGAAACGGTACAACATACGTGTTTATACAGAAGCATGATGATAAGCCGAATGAATGGTTTGCCTTACGTAAGAACGGGGTAGAGCATTTAGAAGAGAATCAGAACGAGAGCGGTGAGAGCAATTGACACAGAGACAGGATAATGGCATTTCATGATCATGGCGGTCTGATAAGTTAATGAGAAAGGGTAATTCTCGGAAAGCTTTACTACGCCTCGGCGATTCGATTAAAAATAATCTTGAAGACTTCATAACAAGTCAAAAAGAATTTCCAGTCTGGCAATTATCTGATAGATTAGATGACATTTGTATCAATTTCTACAAAGAATTGTTGTGGTCGTTGGGAGGAAAAGAGTTGGTTATGGATGAACAGTTTTCAGTAAATATGCTTGCTAAAATGAAGAAAGAAAAAGGAATATCCTGAAGCTCTTGGATGGTAATTATTGTAAACATATCCGGAGGACTTATGAGGAAGAAAACAGCCGTTGTCAGCGCCCGAATATCGAAGCAATCAGTTCAACAGCTCTCTCGATAGGATAAAAATACTCCTTCCCTGTCTGGTTAGAGCGGAGAGTTCTATTCATCTCCTTATTCATCTCAAGAACTCGGATATTGTCCGGTCCTTCTTTCATTTGGACTCGCACTTCCCACTCAAAAGCAATCTGGTTCATAGAACCCAGAACCTTTTTACTTGCGGTCTTTGCAAAGCCAATGTCGTGGTATTCCTGCATGATCTTGCTAATGACATCAAGACCAACGCCCTCTGCTTGCAGGTTAAAGCTGAGATTGATCAGGAACTCATCCACTATATTCTTCAGGTTGGCTTTTCTTACATTAGGGATGAGTAAACTATAGAGGGTCTTCTCATTGGTGAAAAGAAGACATTTCTTGCCATCGATCCTGATGATATTGGCATACCAGTTGCCAAGCCCCTCGCTGTCGGCAGGGACATCGACAAGGGGAGGATTTCCCATTTCCTTGAGAAGCTTTTGGGTGCAAAGGATTATCCTCATCAGTTCTATTTTGCTTATAATATGGATAATAGACAATAGAGCATTTTAAGAACCTATTGAAATAATCTTGCCCCGATATGGTTACTCGGCATAAAAAGAAAGAACAACCCCTCCGTTGGGTTATAGAATCGCTTGAGGATGAGCGAAGCTATTTGGAGAAATCCATGTTTGGGTGTCTTGCCGTCTACCTTCATGGGCGCCTTTCCCTGTTGTTGTCATCGGGAGAAGAACCGTGGAATGGTCTATTGATACCGACTGACCATCAATTTCATGACTCAATCCGCCAGGATTACCAGAATGTTCTTCAACACCCTGTTTTAAAGAAGTGGTTATATCTGCCAGAAGCATCAGAAGATTTTGAATCTGATTCTCAGGAGATTGTTGAGGCAATCAGGATGAATGACCCTCGGTTTGGAGTCGAACCCAAGGAAAGGGTGCTAAAAAAGAAGAAGACTATATAAAAATAATTGCCAGGCTCAACATACAGGCTCAGACGGCGATGACATAAAGGAGTAATAAGACGATGGTGAACGTAAACAAAAGAGGGGAGTTGCCTAAAGACACGGTTCTCATAGAGAGAAGAGAGTCATGGGAGATATATTACTCAAAGTCAGAACGTGCCGTGCTGGTGCAGACAGCCGACTACCATCCTGGAACTCTCAAGCTGACTGTGCAGGACCTTCGCCATTTCGCGGAAATTGCAGCCAAATAAGTCTATCGCATATGAGCCACAACTTCAGATTAATCGGCAGTATAGAGTGTTGAGCGTATTTATCGATTGGAAGGAGAGCCGGGGACCTTGCCATAAATCTTTTCGTATGCTGCAACCATCTTTTGTATGTCAGCGCCATCATATTGCGTCACTTCTCCAAGTTCACCACCAAAAAGCTCCCGTTTGAGTATTGCTAATATACCTGCCACAGAAGATAGTGTCTGGGTAAACTCGTCAGCCGAGATATCAGCTCTGTTCCAAACCTCTTTCGAGTTCTCAACAACACATTTGTCGATATGAAAATGCGTCTTATTCTTCACATAGAGTAGCTTCGAAGAGAATTCTTTCACCTGCTCGATATCTGTATTGCAATTTTTTGCCGCGCTTTGAACATCAACGGGAATCATTCTCTCGATGTACCAAAACGATTCTGCATGTGGGTGCAGGTCAAGTAATTGAATGACGTTTCCAATCATGTCCTTATATAGAGAATGTCCAGCAATAGCAAAAAAACTCATTCCTTCATAGCTGAACTCGACTTCGCACAGTTTGTTGTATGCAGTGAGTTTGAGGAGTCCGTTATTGACTTCCGCCAGGTTTCGGACTATCGCCTTCTTCACTCGCTCTCTGTCGTAGCTGAGCTCCATATCCCCTAACATATCATTTTTAATTCCTCCCGTCTATATATGCTTGGGTTTGTTTCTTGACCTTGCTTGGGCATTCTGCTAATATGCAGAAAAACTGACAGGAGATATTGCATGACTGATGATATCCTCAAGAGGCAATGCTTCGTTGGTCTTTTCGATATTTTAGGCTTTAGAAATATAGTCAAGAATGATAAATTGGAAGATGTTTGGAAAGCATACCGTGAGACAACATCCCACTCATCGTATATAATGGACAATCTAGACTCTTTATTCAAGAGCAAAATAATTAATATTGACAGTTTTTCTGATACTTTTCTAATTTATACAGCGGATCATAGCAATCTGGGGCAGGAAGCTATTGATACCCACTTCACTGTTCTGTTAGCCGTATGCGATGCGCTTTTCCACTCAGCAAATACAAATAAGTTTCCAATTAGAGGAGCAATAACAGTTGGGGAACTTATCGTTAAAGAAGGAATCCATATTGGCAAACCTATTGTTGACGCTTATGAAATGGAACAAAAGCAAGATTGGATAGGGTGCTGGATATGTGATGATGCAATTAAGCTTATTAGTAAAGAACTGCTGCAACGACATATGGATGGAAAGCTCATTTTCAAATACAAAATACCATTTAAGAGTGCCGACATCATAGATTGCTACGTGTTTAATTGGGTATATCTTCCTTTTGAAGAAGATTATGATTATGGATTTCTAGTAAAGAAACCAGGGCATGATTGGTCGGTTGAGAGAAAACACCGTAATACTCGTGATTATATAAAGTTTGTCCAGAGTTCTTTTCAAAAGAAATAGGTGCGGTTATTCATCAGTAATCCACTCAAACTGACCCCAATAGGGTGTCAACTTGTCCAATATATCATCAGGGATATTTTCAAATCGAGCAACACGGTGGGTCGGATAATTAGTTGCGGCTGATTTCGCTTTATATTTTATTCATTAAACAATCAAGAATTACTTTGGACTATGGACGATAATAATTTAATTTTGTCTATCTTTGTTAAAGCACCGAATTCAAGTGCAATTGCATGAATAATAATCTGCTTCAGCATGTCCCCATGAATTAAATGGAATTGCTTACCCCTTGAAAATTCCCTTGCCTGATCTGAAAAAGATGTCGTGGTAATAAAATAGCCGAATTGGGCATCAACATGAATCATGGACCCCAAAAACTCTCTTATATCTTTTACCGAAATTGTCTGGTTTTCTGAATAGCGTTTGCATTGAGCGATGCCCTTCAATCCATTAACGTAAAGAAAAATATCTATGCCGTCATCACCTGTGACAGGGGTGAGGTTGCCAGTAAAGCCATATTTCTCGAACACTTTGAGGATTAACTCCTCAAATTTCAGGGGTTCAATATGATTCAATCCAAAACTCAATAAGAAGCCAACAAGAGAATTATCCAGTTCCCCCTTCAGTAAGGCTTCTTGCAATACTGCTTCTTGAGTTTGAGGCAACTCCACAACGTATGGCTTATGGTTAGGTGTATTATTTGGCTTTCTGGTTGATTGAACAGCCTCTCTTGTTGAATAAAAAGGAGTTTTAATTCCCAATTTGCTTCTAAGGTCTTCTATTCTTCCCATTTTATGCCCCTCAGCCTAATATCAATGAGATTCATTAATAAGACCGACAAGTTATCATGACGATATGCTTACCATACCAAAGAACAGCGTCAGACTCTCCGATTATAGTATCATAGCTATGACCTATAAAGGTTAATCATCGCTATATGGCTGATATTTAGTATCATATCATTATGTGTGGAAGATTCGACTGTCACTCCGATATCTCGGTCATCCTGAAAGTATTCAAGATCGACCATATTGCCATCGAATACAAACCTCATTACAACATTGCACCTTCTCAGAATATCATAGTCATTAAGGACACCGGACAGAGGGAATTGATTCAATGCCGATGGGGATTCATTCCTTCATGGGCTAAAGACCCCGAAATGGGGTTTAAGATGATCAATGCCAGGGCAGAGACCGTGGCTGACAAACCGGCATTTCAGGATGCTTTCAGGCATCGGAGGTGCCTTGTAGTTGCGGATGGATTCTATGAGTGGGTGCGGGAAGGCAAGGTTAAGCAGCCTGTTTATATTAGGCTTAAATCTCAAACTCCTGTTGGTTTCGCCGGTCTGTATTCCAGCTGGCGGTCTCCTGAGGGGGAAGATATCTGCACCTGCACAATCATAACGACAGACGCCAATGAACTGCTGAGACCGATTCATGACAGGATGCCTGTAATCATTCCCCAGGATAAGGAAGCCTTATGGCTTGATCCCTTGACTACGGAGAAGGAGAAGTTTCAGCATTTACTAAAGCCATATCCTGATGATGAGATGGAGTTTTATCGTGTCTCACCTGTCATGAATAAGCCGGAGTATGATTCGGCGGAAATCATCGCCCCTGTTAATACATAGCCTGTGCGCCGTTCCATGCAACCTCTGTTTATTTGCATTGCAATCCAGTATAATTGGTCAGTAGTAGCTGAAATAAAAGGGGTATTTTACATAAAATGAGGGACATTTATGGCAGGTAACAACAACGACATAGAAAAAAAACTATGGGATATTGCAGACCAACTCAGAGCAAACTCCAGGTTAAAATCTTCTGAATACTCAGTGCCCGTGCTTGGACTTATTTTCCTCCGATATGCTGATCATAAATTCACACATGCAGAGCAGGAAATCAAGAAACAGGCTTCAGGGGGGCGCAGAAGTATATCCAAAACTGACTTCCAAGCAAAAGGCGTTATGTTCTTGCCCGAAGCCGCCCGATTCTCAACCCTTCTGAACCTTCCCGAAGGGGAAAACATCGGCAAGGCTATCAATGATGCAATGAAAGCAATTGAAGCCGAGAATGAAGAACTGAAAGATATCCTGCCTAAGTCATATAATCGTCTGGAGAATGATGTCCTTGTAGCTCTGCTGAAGGCTTTTTCAAGCATCGCTATGGATATAGAGGGTGATGTCTTCGGGAAGATTTATGAATACTTCCTTGGCAAATTTGCAATGACCGAGGGGCAAAAGGGGGGAGAGTTCTTTACTCCCACATCCATAGTCAAACTGATTGTTGAGGTCATTGAACCCTATCACGGAAGAATCTATGACCCAGCTTGTGGTTCAGGCGGTATGTTTGTTCAGAGTGCAAAGTTTGTCGAGAGGCACAAGAAAAGGGCAAGCAAAGAAATCATGTGCTACGGCGAAGAAAAGGTTGCTGAGACCGTCAGGCTTTGCAAGATGAACTTGGCAGTTCATGGGCTGTCAGGAGATATTCGACAGGGCAATACTTACTATGAGGACATTCATAATTCACTTGGCAAATTCGATTTTGTCATGGCTAATCCCCCCTTCAATGTAAACGGTGTTGATAAAGAGAAGATAAAAGACGATAAGAGGTTTTCATATGGTATTCCAAAGCCGGATAACGCCAATTACCTTTGGATTGAGACCTTCCTGAATTCCTTGAATGAAAAAGGTAGGGCTGGTTTTGTCATGGCTAATTCTGCCGCCGATGCAAGACAGTCAGAGCTTGAGATTAGGAAGAAGATAATTGAGGACAACTATGTTGATGTAGTGATTGCCATAGGATCTAACTTCTTCTATACCGTGACCTTGCCTTGTACTTTGTGGTTCTTCGATAAGGGAAAGAATAAGACAGACCGCAAGGATAAGGTTCTGTTCATTGATGCCCGTCATATCTACAGTCAGGTTGACCGTGCTCACAGAGATTTCCTTCCCGAACAGGTTGAGTCTATCTCGAATATTGTCAGGCTCTACAGGAGAGAAGAGGTTGAGTCTGATGCAGGAAGTAATAAGTTCATGAAGGAGCATTTCCCGAAAGGAAAGTACCGGGATATTGATGGGTTATGTAAGGTAGAGATAATTGCAAAAATCAAGGAGCATGGATATTCCCTGAACCCAGGAAGATATGTCGGGGTTACTGAGAAACCTGAAGATGATTTTGATTTTTATGAGAGGCTCGAGGAAATGAATGAGGAACTGGAGCAGTTGAATATTCAGGCGAGAAAATTAGAAGAGAAAATATCTGAAAATTTATCGAAAGTAATGGAAACACGTAATTGACAAGGGAATCGGTTTTATCAAAAGAACTCATAACAGTATTGTCAGATAAGGGGTACATAAGAGGACCTTTCGGGTCAGCACTTATACGTAGTGAATTGAAATCATCTGGCATTCCTGTTTATGAACAACAACATGCTATAGCAGGTGTACGAGAATTTAGATACTTTATTGATGATGAAAAATTCCAGAAATTAAAAAGATTTCAGGTAAGAACTAATGATTTGATAATTAGTTGCTCTGGAACTATAGGGAAAATATCAATAGTTAAGGAGTCTGACCCAAAAGGAATAATAAGCCAAGCTTTATTAATCTTGAGACCTGATATTAAAGCAGTTAATCCATCGTTTCTTTACTACTTTTTTAATACTCATCAGGGATTTAACGCACTGTTAAGTGCATCTCATGGAGCAGCACAGCAAAATATTGCTCCACGTGAGGTAGTCGAAAAAATAAGCATACCCATGATTGAACTTTACAAGCAGAATAGGATTGTGGATATTTTGCAATCCTATGATGACCTGATAGAAAGCAACCTGAAACGGATTAAGATGTTGGAAGAAATGGCACAGATGATTTACAGTGAATGGTTTGTCAACTTTTGCTTCGCAGGGCATGAGAAGGTCAAAATGGTCAAATCTGAATTGGGGATGATTCCTGAGGGGTGGGAGGTTAAGAAATTAGGGGAACTGACTAACCTAATTTCCAGAGGTATTTCTCCTCAGTATAACGACAGAGCAGAAAATATTGTCATAAATCAAAGATGCATAAGAGACTTCAGATTGAGTCTGGAAAATACACGTAGAAACAGCAAGAAGGTTACGACAGAAAAACTTGTTCAAAAGGGAGACATCTTGATAAATTCGACTGGTGTTGGGACACTGGGCAGGTTATCTCAGGTGTTGGTTGATATGCATAATTGTACGGTGGACTCTCACGTAACCATTGTTAGACCTTCAAAAGAAGTTACAGCCGATTTTATAGGATTGCAGCTTTTTGCTCTGCAATCCTATTTTGAAAGTCAGGGCAAAGGTGCAACAGGTCAAACAGAACTAAGTAGGGAATCGGTTTCAAATGTTGACTGCATTGTTCCTCCAAAAAGGTTACGAATGATTTTTTCAGATATTGTGAATCCACTGAGAATTCTCTCCATACAATTGGGCATGAAGAATGATAACCTCCGCAAAACCCGTGAGCTTCTTCTACCAAAGCTGATAAGTGGAGAGATTGATGTAGAGAAAGTGAATATAAATGTGGGTATGAAAAGTGTGTAACGGCATTTCACTGATACCTGAAGTTCCAAACGAAATAAGACAAGCTGTTAACAATGGAACGCTAGCAGTCTTGATCGGAGCAGGGGTTTCAAGGCTGGTAGGTTGTGATGGATGGGATGAGCTTGCAAATAGCTTAGTTGGTAGATGTCATAGAGAAGGCATTATTAATTTTAGAGAAACTGAAACGCTTTCTCAAATACGTGAGCACAAAAAAACTATTACGATTTGTCACAATCTATTCAGAAATAACCATCGTGAAGATATTTTTTATGATGAGATGGGTATGTCATTAAGAGAAGGCACTCCGATAGAGATGCCCAATATATATGATGATATTTACAGATTGCGAGGCTTGTTTATCACAACTAATGCAGATACTCACTTTGATAGGCTGTTTAATTCCACAAATATTCTCTATGAAGCTTCAGATTTTAGTGATACCAGATTAGACCGAACAAATCTCTATCACATTCACGGTTCTATTAAGGACAGAAGTTCACTGATATTTACAGTGTCAGCATATATGCAGAGATATTCAAATCCGGGGTTCAGGCGTTTTCTGGAACGTATATTTAGAGAATTTACAGTGCTTTTTTTAGGTTATGGTGTTGCAGAATTTGAAATACTAGACTTTATACTTCAAGGTAATCCTGGAAATAGGGGATTAGCCCCAAGGCATTTCATGCTATCACCCTTTTATCGAGGTGAAGACAATATATTGAGCTATGAGCAAACCTATTTCAATGACCTTGGCATTAACGTTTGTGCCTATGAAAAAGATGCCAATGGATATAGGCAGCTTATTGATGTAATAAGGCACTGGAACGAAGATGTCAATCAAGTAACGGCCTACTTGCATAATGCATCCCGCATGATTGAAGAAGCGGTGGAGTAATTATGACTGAAGATAAAATTATAAAAACGCTGCAAATGATTAAAAATGACAAAAGCTTAGAAGATCATTTTTTCAGCAAACTATCAATAGCATCTAAGCCTCTCGAATGGCTTATACCATTAAGAGAAGCTGGATATTTTTCTCCAGATAGAAATCCGAAACCTCAAGAGGTACATAATAAGAAAGGCTACTATACTGTACCCCATTGGAACATCCTTGATTCACTTGTAAATATGTCAGTTAAAAATGAAGAAATAACAAATGATGAAGTCTCAAGAACTTTACTTGAAATCGTTAACGGAATTATTGCCTATAGGGAAGATGGGAAACGACTAGATAATTACAGAACTGACTGGAAACTTTTGGAAATAATGTGTCACTTTCCAATAAATTATATAAACAGTAACCATATACAGTTCATCAAGGAGTCCCTTCATTCCACCTTTGCCTTCTCATTGATTGCAGATGAAGTTAGCAAAGAATTCCTGCCGAAACTAATTAAGGAAAGGGCAAACGAATTACTGTTGCAACTGCTTGATGCCATTTTGGATTACAAGAAGTCCGACAGGGAGAGAGAATACATTTCAGTCATGGACTCCTATTACTTAAAAGAGACCCTTGATAATAATAAGCAGGGAATCGCAAATCTTTGCCCCGTTGAGGCTGCCGTTATTGCCATTGAGAAGATGAAGAGAATACTTCATGAAGATGAGACGCAGTTTAATCATGTTTGGATACCCACTATAGAAGACCACTCACAAACAAGTTTCCCAGATAGGTACGAATGCCAGATTGTTTATTTTGTTAGAGATATGCTTGAAATGGCACTGCCCAGCGAAATTGAATTAATTATTCATGACCTTCTTCAAAGCAAGCACGAAATATTTGCACGACTCGCATATCATCTGATAAATCATCATTACGAGACATTAAATCATCTTCTCTGGAATATTTCGTTTAACCCTCTTAACTCCATAATAGCGCACGAACTATACGAACTTTTTCTTGCTCATTGCAAGCAGTTTGATGAAAACCAGATTGCAAAGGTATTGGATTGGATAGAATCACAGGAACTACATATATCTGATGAAGTGAAAGGCGATTCCAGTAGAATGAAGTCTTATGAGGCATACTACAAAAAGGAATGGCTCCTTGCATTACTTGACAGTGCGAATAAAGAAGTAAAAAGACGATTTGATAAGTATCACGCAATTAATGATGTTGTATATGAACATCCTGGTTTTCATTACTGGTCATATGGCGTGGGGAGTGTTGTCGAAGTAAGTCCCATCTCTGAGGATGTTTTTAGAAAAATGTCCAATGACGAGATAGGTTCATATATTCTGAATTACAAAGAAGAGAGTAAGCTGTCGTGGAAGGATTTTACCGAGGTGAACCTTGCCTCTTCGCTTCGCAAATTTATATCTAAAGACCCTACTCGTTATTGTAAGGAGCTACAGCCATTTCTATCAATTCCGAGAAAATATCAATATGAAATACTTAGAGGATTTGAAGAGGCTTGGAGAAATGGTGCAGATTTCAGCTGGGATGAACTACTTTCATTTTTGAAAGCCTTGGTAGAATCAGATGCCTTCTGGACTGAAGAAAAGAAGGAAGGAGCATCCGATTATAACCGCTGGATTGCTAGCACCATAGCAGACCTAATTGAAGAGGGTACTAAGTCTGACAAGCATTCCTTCTCTCCGAAACTCTTGCCTATTGCGGAAGAAATTCTTCTTATCCTTTTAAATAATGTCCATAACGAGATGAATTCAATCGGTGACCTTGTAACATCTGTTTTGAACTCATCAAAAGGCAAGGTGTTTATAGCATCAATTAATTACTCGCTTCGTAACGCACGTCTTTATGCCAAAGATAGAAATGACAGGTGGATTCAGAGCATAAAATCAGACTTTACCCTTCGCCTTAATAAAATTATAGAACCGAGTCTGGAATTCTCAGTCGTATTGGGCTGGTATCTGCCGTACTTGAACTACCTTGATTCGCAATGGGTAGGCACCAATATCAATAAAATATTCGACAGGGACAGCGACAAGCATTGGCAAGCTGCATTTATAGGCTACATTGTCATGACATCTACTGTTTATGAGGAGTTATATAAACTCTTGCGTGATAACGGAATATACGAAAGGGGAATGGCAATATCATTCGCTGATAAGCATGTTGGAGACAAACTCGTTCAAAATGTTGTTATTGGGTACATAGCTGGCTGGGATGACCTGGATGACCCAAGTGGACTTCTAAATAGACTTTTCAAGACAAACAATCATGAGTATTTATCTTCACTTGTCACCTTCATGTGGACATTCAGAGATAGTAACAAGAAAGACATAAGCGACAAAGTGAAGCGTTTGTGGAAAAGGGTTATAGAACAGATAACGAGAATGGAGAATGGCGAATATAGACTTGTGGATGAGGCATATAGCAAGATAGCTTCTGATTTGGGGCGGTGGCTATCGCTTGTGGATACAATTGATGATGATACTTATAAGTGGTTGCTTGTATCTGTGGGGGCAATAGAGGAAAATTGGAATTCAGGTTTCTTCATTGAGTATCTCCTACGACATGTGACTAAGACACCTGACAAAGTGGGGAACTTATTCTATGAAATGCTTAGAGGCGGGACATATCCTACCTATAAAGAAGAGGATATTGTTGCTCTAGTTACAGCCTTTTATGACGCTAATCTTAAAGAATCCGCTGATAGAATTTGTAATCTGTACCTTGCTCAAGGTTATAAGTTTCTGATAAAAAGCTTTGATTCTCATCGGATACAACGTGATGCGTCTTAACGAAGACTCCCTCATAGAACAACCCGCGATAGAGATATTCAAATCTCTTGGCTACGACCATCTCAATTGCTACAAGGAAGTTTTAGCCAAAGATGGAACCATCGGCAGGGAAACAGCAGGAGAAGTTGTCCTTATTCCAAGGCTTAAAAATGCCCTCATTAAGCTTAATCCAGATGCCTCAAGTGAAGCCATAACTCTTGCCATAGAAGAACTCACCCGTGATCGAAGTGTTCAGAACCCTGCCGTAGCCAATAAGGAAGTATACAAGATGCTCAGGGAAGGAGTTAAGGTCACTGTAAAGAATGAAGAGGGGAATGAAGATACCGAAACTATTAAGGTAATAGACTTCAATAATCCTCGTAACAATGACTTCTTCCTTGCATCCCAGTTCTGGATAACAGGGGAAATGTATAAGCGGAGAGCTGACCTTGTGGGGTTTGTAAATGGCATCCCCCTTATCTTCATCGAGTTGAAGGCGGTTCATAAGAAGATTGAGAATGCCTATAGAGATAATTTAACAGACTACAAGGACACCATACCACAAATCTTCTGGTATAACGCTGTCATCATCCTTTCAAACGGTGCAGAATCAAGAATTGGTTCTATTACGGCAGATTATGAGAACTTTGCCGAATGGAAGAAGATAAACACAGAAGGGGAAGAGGGCGTTGTCTCCCTTGAAACAATCATCAAGGGAACCTGCGAAAAGCAGAGATTCATTGACCTCATTGAAAACTTCATCTTGTATCAGGACACAGGAGGAGCGGTTACCAAGATACTTGCCAAGTACCACCAGTATCTTGGGGTAAACAATGCTATTGAGTCTTTCAGGAAGATAAAGGAACATCAAGGTAGGCTCGGAGTCTTTTGGCATACCCAAGGAAGTGGTAAGAGCTTTTCCATGATATTTTTCTCTCAAAAGATTCTCAGAAAATTTGAGGGCAACTACACATTCCTTATTGTTACGGACAGGAAAGAACTTGATGAGCAGATATACAAGAACTTCGCCGATTCTGGTGCCGTTACTGAACAGGAAGTCCATGCCGAAAGCGGAGAACATCTAAAACAGCTTCTTACGGAAAACCACAGGAATATCTTTACCCTAATCCATAAATTCGGAGATATCAGAGAGAAAGTATCAGACCGTTGCGATATCATCGTGATGACCGATGAAGCCCATAGAAGCCAGTATGACCTGCTTGCCCTAAACATGAGAACTGCCCTGCCCAATGCAGCCTTCATTGCTTTTACGGGAACTCCTCTTATGGCAGGAGAAGAACTTACCAAGAAGACCTTTGGAGATTATATCAGTGTCTACAACTTCAAGCAGTCTGTTGATGATAATGCCACAGTCCCTCTTTACTACGAAAACAGAATCCCAGAGGTTCAGCTTAGTAATGAAGACCTGAATGCAGACCTTGAGAAGATTATCGAAGATGCAATGCTTGATGACAGGCAGGAAGAGAAGCTCCAGCGGGAGTTTTCAAGGGAATATCACATCATTACAAGAGATGACCGTTTGGAGAAGATAGCAGAAGACATAGTCGCTCATTTTGCAAGTCGTGGCTATCAGGGCAAAGCTATGGTGGTCTCTATAGACAAATCGACTGCTGTCAGGATGTATGACAAGGTGCAGAAGCACTGGAATCAGTATATCGAAACCCTAAAAGAGAAACTGAAAGGCCCCAAAGCCGATAAGGAAAAGATAGAACAAAAGCTTGACTACATGAGAGAGACTGATATGGCTGTTGTTGTTAGCCAGGAACAAAATGAGGTAGATAAGTTCAAAAAACTTGGGCTGGATATTGCCAAACACAGAAAGAGGATGGTCACTGAGGATTTGGCGACAAAGTTCAAAGACCATGACAACCCCTTCAGAATAGTCTTTGTGTGTGCCATGTGGATGACAGGCTTTGACGTAAAACCCCTTTCAACCATCTATCTTGATAAGCCAATGAAGAATCATACCCTGATGCAGACCATAGCACGGGTCAACAGGGTATTTGAAGACAAGACTAACGGTCTCATAGTGGATTATATTGGCATATTTAGAAACCTTCAAAAGGCACTGGCTGTCTATGGCGACACAGGCGATAATAAGGGTGATACTCCAATAAAACCCAAGAGTGAACTCACCAAGGGACTCGAACAGGCAATCAAGGAAACCGATACCAATTGCAAAGAGAAAGGCATCGACACCGACAAGATAATATCAGCTGATAAATTACTCAAGATAAAACTGATTAAGGATGCTACCGATAGCATCCTGACGAATGATGAATCCAAGAAGAAGTTCCTACTTCTTGCAAGTAATGTATATAAGCTATTTAAAGCAATCCTGCCTGACCCTGCCGCAAACAAATATTACCCGAAATATGTTCTGTTCAACGTCATTGCCTGTAAGATTCAAGCCGAATCGGGTGAGGTGGATATATCTGAGGTCATGTGCAAAGTCTCAACGCTCCTTGATGAATCGATTGAGGCGCAGGGCTATGTCATAAAGGAAGTTCTCGAGGATGAAGGGACACCTCACAGGATTGACCTGTCAAAGATTGATTTTGAGGCATTGAGAAAGAAGTTCGACAAGGAAGGGAAGCATATTGAAACTGAAAGACTTAGGGTGGCAATAAGCAACAAATTATCTGCAATGGTCAGGTTGAACAAATCCCGCGTGGATTATGCTCAGAAATTTCAAGAATTAATAAATGAATATAATGCAGGGTCTGTAAATGTAGAGACTTTCTTTGATAGACTACTCAATTTTGCAAAGAGCCTCAATGAGGAAGAAAAAAGGGGGGTATCACAGAACCTCTCCGAAGAAGAATTGGCAGTTTTTGATTTGCTTAATAAGCCTGATTTAAACAATAAGGAAAAGCAGGAAGTAAAACTCGCCTCAAAACGGCTGTTAAAAACCCTGAAGCAGGAAAAGCTTGTGCTGGATTGGAGAAAGAGGCAACAGACCAGGGCTGAAGTACTTTTTACCATAGAAACCTTATTGGATGAAATGCTTCCCAGAACTTATAGCAAAGAGGTATATACCCAGAAATGTGAACGAATTTATCATCATGTTTATGATTCTTACTATGGGGCTGGAAAAAGTGTTTATGCCTCTATAGGCTTTGGTTTATAACTTTTTAATGCTAAAGGGGATGGATATGGAAAAAAAACAAAAACCCGTTGCTGAGTCGCTTGGTCCTGAAACAATATCAAGATTTAAGAAGGAACGTTTTTTGATGTCTCTATCTGAGGATAGGTTTAGAGATGAAGTTGTACGCCCTTTTTTCTTACGAAAGGGATTGAAAGATGGTCGAGACCTCTGTGGACCACATGAAGAGGGGAAAGACGCTGTTTTTTTGAATTCCGATCCATTGGGAATGACAGTCCTATATGTGGTTCAAACAAAGAAAGGTAATATAAATCTCTCCAGAACAGCCACTTCAAATTTAATTGAAGCAGTGACTCAACTTAAGACAGCTTTGTCTACAAAAGTCACCATTACCTCAACCAAGATGGCATTATATCCAAATTATGCGATTCTTTGTGCAAGTGGTAGCATTAACGATAGAGCCAGAGATTATATTCTCGATGAAGTGAAAGATCCTCGGATCACATTTTGGGACAAAGATGATCTCATCCCGCACATAGATGACTCCTACCCTGAACTCTGGCTGGGTATTGATGCTTCTAAATTTCCATACCTTCGTAAACTAAAGGATAGCTTGGCTAACCCTAAGGAACCATTAGTCCTTTCCGATGTATTGCCAGATAAAACACTGAGTGTTGTCACCGATGAAATGTATGTATCTATGCATCTGTCAAGAATAACGCACAAGATTCAAACAATAAGAGGGCAGGTATCAAAGGTGCCAGTTTTTGAGCAAATGCCAATCAATGGTATTTTATCTCGTAAGGAATCACTATTCTTAATTCTTGGAGAGGCTGGGTCTGGTAAATCGACTGCACTAAGGAGGCTTGCATATTCAATAGCTGAGAAAAGCCTAGCGGCTGAAAGAGATGAGGATGTTGAGATCCCAATTTTTATAAGAGCGGTTGATATTTCAAAGGACAGACAGAAAATCATCGATGTTTGCACACTTGAAACCAAGATTATATCTAATTCGGGGAAACCATGTTTTGCGGTTGATGACCTTATCAGAGGGAAGATTGTCATATTGGTTGACGCTCTCGATGAGATTGCCAATGATGAAGAGAGAAAACATGTATTAATTTCATTGAAAGAATTTAATGGGCAATATCCTCTCTGCAAGGTAATCCTTACTTCGAGAGATTATTCTTTTGTAAGAGAACATACTGAGTTGGCAACTTATAGGAATTATAGACTTAGTCCAATTAACTGGGAACAAACCGATAAGATCATTAAGCGAGTCCATAGTGGCAAATCGTTATCTAAAGAAACGATAAAGGAAATGTTAAGACGTTTGCAGGAAGTCCATGGTATGGACTTAAATCCACTATTAATTACTGTTTTTGTGGCGATATCTGATTATGCCAAGAGTGATATCCCTGCCAATATAACTGAATTGTTTAAGAAATATACGGAAATGATGTTGGGGAGATGGGATAGCAGCAAGGGACTTGCCCAACAGTATCACGCCCCACTTAAAGATTTTCTATTACAAAAGCTTGCTTACGAGATGCACCGAAGAAGGGTAACGTCAATAGGCATAGCAGAATGTAAAAAAATATTTTCATTTGAATTAGAAGATAGAGGGCTAAAACAGACTAATATTGACCAATTAGTGGATGAAATGCTGTATCGCTCTGGATTGTTCCACTTTGTGGGGGATCAAGTTGAATTTCGGCATTTGTTGATTCAAGAGTTCTTTGCAGGAAGGGGCATAACAGCATCTGATATATTGCAGTCAATAATTTCCGATGAGTGGTGGCAAAAGGCAATTGTATTCTATTTTGGGGAACATCCCGATGACAACGTTGCATTGGAAAATCTCATCAAGTCTCTTGGCAAGAGGACAGAGGGAGAGTTATTTCAATCTGCTGTGACTGTTGGATTGGCTTTGCAAGCATGTTATCTTGTGAAAGTTCGGGAAAAAGTATCTCTTGTACGATGGGTGATAGAAACGCTGTCATCGACTAAAGAGTGGATATTCCACGGAGAAGATACATCATATCCATTATCACGATTTCTTCGCTATTACATGTTCGGCAGAGATGCAGTAGCTTGCAACATACTTGCCGACAACCTGCCGGAAGTACAAGATTTTGTTAACCTGAAATTATTTTCACCAGAAGACAAAGACATGTTTATTTTCTGGTGTGTTATTGGGTTAATTGAGTGCGGATGCTTGAAAGAAGCGGAAGCGGTTATGAAGACGTTCCATCCTAAAGACCGTAGGCTTCTGTTAGCCATATATTTGGGATGCTTTTTGATGACGCATCTAAGAATAGCGACTGACGAACAGAAGACGATTGCTGAAAAATTAATCAATAAGATAAATCCTTTAATACAAGATTTAAGGGAACATTTAATAAAGGAATTTCACTCAGAATTGCTGGAAGTGAGAAAAGGTGAGATAAAACAAATAGAACATGTAAAGGCAACCACATAGAGACAGTCAAGTGACATGTATTCATTGTAAACATGCGTGGAGTCCTATGAGAAAAAGAACTCACTATGCTTAGCAAGAAGGCGGAGAGGCGGAAAGAATGAAAATATGCGGTATCGACCTGGCGGCACACGATGCTATTGTCGTGGTTTTGGACGGGACACGAGCGTCATGGAAAGTTATTTCCTCTGAAATAAGAAAAGTCAGCTTGCTGGATGATGAGGATTCCGGACAGGTGCGGGCTTTCCAAAATGCAGTTAGTGCCCTGGTCAAACATCATGGGGTTCACAGAATCGTAATCAAAAAACGAGGGAAGAAAGGAAAATTTGCGGGTGGTCCGATAAGTTTCAAGATGGAAGGGCTGATTCAACTTATCGATACATGTGAGGTTGTTTTATTGTCACCACAGACAATTGCTACCGTGTCGAAGCTTTATCTCAACGCGGTTCCCACTGAGTTGAAGCAATATCAGCGTGACGCCTTCTTTACGGCATTGGCTGGACTCGAGAATAAATGAGCAATCTGAACTTCACGTAGACCCTGCGCCGCCTTCACCGATATTCTACTACCTCCAAAATGGTAATTATTGTAAACATCTCTGGAGGTGTTACATGAGAAAGAAAACAGCAGTTGTCAGCGCCCGTATTCCAAAAGAATCAGTTCAGAAGTTGCAAGCATTGGCTGACTCACGCAGAGTACCTATTGGAAGTTACCTCAGGATTCTGCTGCGTGAGCATCTCGCTGGTAAGACTTTGATCAAGTGGTCGTCTTGATTTCCGCAAACAAAGAGTGGGCAGATTTTCCATTACACTAAAAAATACCCCGAAATTTAGCTGTGCAGTAGGGCAACACAAAGATTGTTGTCAGCACTAAAAGCCATAAATTCCCTTGATGCATGGTATAAGCTTCAAATAAATCTTGCCATGGTTTCCTCATAATGAAATGATCAACCCCGAACTCAAACACCACCGTAAGGATCAGCCATGACGAACCAATCAGCCAACATTGTTGTCTTGAAGATGCCTTGAGAATGCGGAGCAAGATATATGCAACGATAAGCAATACCCCTGATAACAAAATTCCACTTAGCGGCAGTGCTAATTGTTGCCCAAGCATCGGAGTCAATAGTTTCTCGCGGACAGCCCCATTCAAAATAGCAAGAGGAAGAAACATTACCCATCTTGCCAATGCTCTCAAGACTATCAATCTCAAGCCTCATCCTGATCGTCATATGTATCCAGAAAGACCTGAAGTTTCGTAAATATCTTGTCCAATTCCTTCTGTAATTTATGGTTTTCGGAGTGGTTGGCTTCAGCCGCCACATGACCCTGTAGCTCTTCAATGTCATCAAGGTTCATCATTATCTTTATGTTCTTGCCTTCCACAACGCCCATCTTGCCGAAATCAGGGTCACAAAAGGTATTCTCCTTTATCAAATTAAGCTCTTGAGGGGTTAGCAGAACAGGTAATTTAGTGCCATATGGAATCTTTTTTCTTTTCATAACGTTAATTCCTTATCCTTTTCCCTAATATGATTTTTTGCACATGGCTTGTTTTGTGGTTTTGTAGCCTATTGACACCTAAACAGGTTTGTCATCCGGGGTTCTCAGGACATCCAAGATGGTCTCGGTGTCGATTCTGTCTGCCCGGGTAATCGACAGCAACTTTTTCCAAACCGCATAGGGAACTAAAAAGCCCTCTTGTTGCTCAATCATATGTGGAATGGCTGATTTCAACACCATTTCAATCATCCCGTTGGTTTCTGCCAATCGCCCCTGAAGGTCACCTAGGACTTTCCATAATCTGTCATGGTCTTGCTGAGTCCACTGTGCTGATTTCTCCGCCAAACCAAGGGAATAATTCTTTAGTTCCTCTACTTCTGGAGCCACAGGATATGCTTCAAGGGAAGGAGTCATCAGACCCCACAACACGGTCTTGATTTCATTGAGACTTCTCCTGCCAAGATTATATATCCTGAGAAGTCCTTGTTCCCCGAGCTTTAAAACATCCCCCACAGTCATGAGATTAGCTCTTCTGAGACAAAAGTAAGTCCTGTGGGAGAGGATTAATCTCTCGATAGGAATCTGGAAGATATCGGTATCGGGGCGAAGTCTACTGGTCAGAATAGGATCACGCTTCACAAGCAAGACCATCCTATGGATCTTCGCCCTGATGTTCATGGGGATCACGCCGCATATCTCGGCGATTTCCATTATGGTTCTATCCTGATGGCAATACAGCTCATATATTTTGATATAGGTAGATGGATCAGCATTTTCGCTGCCAAGATAACCATTGAGGATTACCTTGATATCGTCAGGGGGGATGCTCTTGAGAACTTCGAGATTGGTTATTTTTTTCTGATTCATGTCTTAAATTATAGGTGTTATTTTGACATTCTGACAGATATTGTGATGTGTGCTGATTTTGATAATTTTGTTTACACCGTATCACATTGAATTAATTAATGATTATAGACTTAGAATTGAAGTCAAATTTGATGTTTTGTTGCTGTTTCCCCATAAGCGTCACTCTCTCTGGATGGATATCTCTCCGGGGTTTTTATTCTGGCAATGGAAGTACGGATACGGCAGGACTATCCTTTTCTTTGTTTCAGAAATGCCAAAATACAGATTTCTAAGATATGGTTCAGAGGCTTGTCCTCCTGGATAGCGACTATTTTTAAACGTTTTACTAATTCTGGCTTCAACCTAATTCCATAGCATTTACGTTCAACCTTTTTTGCTAAATTGTCATTTTTATTCATTTACCACTCTCCTCACAATTATTTCAAAATATCTATTGGCACCACTGACGCGATCAATTATAATAAAAGTATAGCATGATATCATGATATAAAGCTAGCAATAATTATTTGGAAGGATATTACCAATGAGGGAATGTCCTTTAGTAAAGGAGGTCAATAATGGCAAGAATGAATCAGAAATTTGCAGACAGATACCTATTCGGCAAGATGATGGAGGTAATCAAACCGCTAAATGAAATTATCGATGCTTTAGACCCCACTGAGACGGAATTGATAGCCAGGCTTAAGGTTGTCATTAAAGAAATAACCAGTATTGAATTTTGAGGAAGAAACTACATGGAAATTATTGAACAGATCATCAGTACCCTTGATTTAACAGAAACCAAAAATTACAAGAATATCTCATTGACCTTTCTGAAGCAGCATGAACAAAAGGACATCAATATCCTGAACTGGGATGAAGCCCTTAGCATGAAGTTTTTGGAGGTATCGGAGGTTGACGGAGGAAATGTCGAAGAACTTTTTGTCCATAATACCGGTGTTCTTCCTATTCCCATTTTTTCGCCAGAAGGCTGTGTGTATTCCGGCTTGAAGCAGTCAAGAGCTACAAGGGTGAGTTTCTTAGTTGGACCACGGCAGTCGCTTTTAATTCCGGTACACTGTGTCGAAGCTTCAAGATGGCAAAGCCAATCGGTTTTTGCAAAGGGGTCGCCTTATCATCTTTATAGTAAACTGAGGGCAATCAATCTCCGGCACACAAGTAAATCCATGAAAAATCGGAAGCGTTATCAATCTGACGGTAGCCAAAGTGCATCATGGGATAGCATTCGGAGTACCAAGGCACAAAGAGAGAGGCAATCAGGACGCAATATCCAGAGTCCTGGAGAGTATGTTGGCGACATTTATATGGATGCAGCCACGACCATAGAGGATTTTGTCAGTAATCTCCTATGTCCGGCTGACGCCGTGGGATATGTCGCTATGCTCGATAATCATGTGGTAGCTGCGGAAATTTTTGGAAGCCCAAAGCTATTTTCAAAAAATTATGATTCATTGCTTTCGGGATTAGCCCTTGAAGCCACTGACAATGAGTTCATACAAGAGTTGAGAAACAGAGAACCGTTGACAGTTGAGGAGTTCTTGAGGTCAATCGGGGTCGCACCCAAAGAGCGTTACATTGCTATCGGGAATGGCGTTGATGTCCGTTTTGAAACAAGCAACATGGTCGGGGCTGCACTCGTGGATGATAACGACAGTGCTCTTTACCACCTTGAAGCTTTTGCTGTGTGAGAGGTGTCAAATGGTTATGATTGCAACAAAGCTTGATACTTTTCATACATTGATGCCGGTGTCATGATGCAGAATCCATGTGAAAATTGCACAGGCTACATCAGAACTTATTGCAGATACTATTAATCCCCATACACACAACCCAGGAAGAGAAAAGGATTGACATGAAAGTGATTCGGTTGATGACGGGGAAAATAGAAGAAATCTGTAAGCACTTAACGACCATTAAATATGTGGCAATAGGCGTCATAGTTAGACATCATAAGAATATTAAGGTCTGTATGTTATTTAGCCAAATAATGGGTTAACACTTAACAGGGTATTTTAGGGGGTAGCGGAATGAAAGAGGGGAAGGTTCTCGCCTATATTAGAGTCAGCACAAATCAGCAGGATAACAACAATCAGAAACTTGTGATCCTTGAGTACGCAAGTAAGAACGGAATGCTTGTTGCCGATTTTATTGAAGTGGAGTTAACGTCAAGGCGGTCAGAGAAGGATCGCAGAATAGAGGAACTTCTCTCACGATTAGATTCAGGCGATACCCTGATAACCACAGAGTTATCCAGACTTGGTCGCAGCACGGCTCAAGTACTGCTTCTTGTCAACAAACTCATAGAAATGGATGTGAGGATTATAGTGCTGAAACAGTCACTGGATATAAAAGGAAGCCACGACATGCAGAGCAAGGTGATGGTCACCATGTTCGCCCTGTTTTCAGAGCTTGAACGGGACTTAATAAGTCTCCGTACAAAAGAGGCACTCGGGAATAAGAAATCCGCTGGTATAAAGTTAGGCAAACCTGTTGGAACCATACAGGGAAGCAAATTTGATAAAGACCTGGAGAAAATCAAGGAACTGTTGGCTTATCGACTGTCGGTGAGGAAGATTACCAAGGTCTTGGGCTACGGGAACCACATATCATTGAACAACTATATAAGGAAAAGAGGGCTGAAGGGGGCTGTCAATGGATAAAGAACTCAGAAAAAGGGGAGTGTTCTTCTATATCAGTGAAGACGGTACCCCTTCTGATATCGGACTGGTAGATGAAATGCTGATTCATGAAGACAGGATACGCCAAGAGTTGATTGATGCTGGCGTCATTAGGGAAATTGTTGTCGAGAACAAAAAACCAAACAAAAAATGAACCTATTGAAAGTTTTACAATATAATGAACATCATGACTATTAGACCCAAAGAACGTTTTAGAGGAAGTCTCCTTGGGCTGGCGATTGGCGATGCACTTGGAGCGCCAGTGGAATTCAAATCCCGAGGAACCTTTAACCCTATTGTGGATTTTGAGTCTGGAGGAACATGGGGACTCCCTCCTGGCTACTGGACTGATGATACGTCAATGGCGCTGTGCCTTGCCGAGAGCCTTATAGAACAAAAGGGCTTTGACCCCGTGGATCAGCTTGAAAGATATCTGCGGTGGTATCGGGAAGGACACTTGAGTTCCACAGGGAAATGTTTTGATATCGGCAGTACAGTCAGGTCTGCGTTGTTGAAGTTTGAGATAACAAAAAAACCTTATTGTGGGTCAACGGAAAAGAATACAGCGGGCAACGGTAGCATCATGAGGTTAGCGCCTGTTGCTCTGTTCTATGCTGATGACCCTGCCAAGGCTATTGAGATGTCAGGGGAAAGTTCCAAAACTACTCACGGAGCCAAGACCACTGTGGATGCCTGTCGTTATCTTGGGGCATTAATCGTAGGGGCTATCAGTGGCGTTGAAAAGGAAGCCTTGCTGTCGGATCGGTACAGTCCTATTGGTGGGTATTGGGAGCGATATCCACTTTGTCCTGAAATTGATGAGATTGCAAGGGGGGCGTTCAAGCATCGCAATCCCCCTGAAATAGAGGGAACTGGTTATGTCGTGAGGTCGCTTGAGGCAGCATTATGGGCATTTTATAATGGGGAAACATTCATGGAAGGATGTCTGAATGCTGTGAATCTTGGTGACGATGCTGATACCACAGGGGCTGTTTATGGAGGATTGACAGGAGCATATTATGGCGAGGGCGGGATACCTGCTGATTGGATCAAAGGGATAGCTCACAGAGATTTGATTACTGGATTTGCTGAAAGGCTGGCAGGATATGTTCCCGATAAAAGATACTGTCCCCAATAGAACGTTTCCTATCACCACATGGGTGATTATAGCCCTGAGCGGAATAGTTTTCTATTTTGAGACTACCCTGCCTGACAAATCGCTGGTTCATTTGATTAAGCTGTTGGGGATTGTTCCGGCAGAATTTACCAGACCTTACTATAGAACTCATCATCGTCCAATCATTGATTATCTTGCTTTCATCACTGCAATGTTTCTCCACGGTGGATGGCTCCATATAGTGGGCAATATGTGGTTTTTACACGTTTTTGGCAGTAAAGTGGAAGATGTCATGGGACATTATAGGTTTGCTGCCTTCTATATAATTTCGGGTATCTTTGCAAGCATGATGTATATCTATATTAGCCCTAGGTCGCCGATGCCGGTAATAGGGGCATCAGGAGCTATTGCCGGTGTTATGGGAGCATATTATGTGCTGTTCCCCAGAGCACGGATTCTCACTCTCATCCCTATCATCATAATCCCTTGGTTCATAGAGCTACCAGCATATTTGTTTTTGGGGTGGTGGTTCTTGCTACAGCTATTTTCGGGAACCGTTACATCGGTTCTTCCTGAAGCAGGTGAGGGTGTGGCATGGTGGGAGCATATCGGCGGTTTTATTGCTGGTATTGTTTTGGTGTTTGTCTTTAGGCAGAAAGTCAGGAGATATAGCTCAGGATAAGCCTATTGAGATTCGTCATACTTTGAACCTATTGAAACAACTGACTATCGAGCACCTGTATGTTCCATTTTACCCCGGCACCTTGGATAACGGGGACAGCCCCAGAACGGTTTGAAGTTTCCCTCACGCCAAACCATTTCAGCTTCGCACTTTGGGCAATGATGAACATCTGTCTTTAAAATACTATCAAGCTGTTCTTTGGAAAGTTGACAAAGGGCGCGATCTGCTAACCCATGACCCACTTCAATTCCAATCCCCTGTTGAGCGGCGAGCTCCGAAGCGGCTATTGAAGCACCTTTAAGGGTATAGATGACGCCCTTATTGGTTTTATTAATTGACATTGTTCCTAACATCTCACGAACTGTCTTTGGTTTAATTTCCCATGTTTTCCAGTGTTTGCACTGAACCAGAATGGTATCGCTTTCCTTTATAGCCACTAAATCAACGCCGCCATCAGGCTGGGCACCGCCTTTCCGTTCAACTGCATAGCCTTCATTACTTAAAAGAGTTTCTGAGAATTTCTCAAATTGATACCAATCGATTTTGCCGAGTGCTTCATATATAGAATCGTGAGTCCATGCTGTTTCTTCTTTTACTATTTCTTCTTTGTGAGGCGCAGGTAACGAAGGCTCCAGATCAGCAGATTCTTTCAGCCTGTTCTCTTTCCAGGCAAAATAGTCCCCTTTGGTTGTGAGTTGGGGGTGCTTGTTCTTTTGCTTTTCTATATTCTTTAACTGTTGCAATCCAAAATATATAAAAATGCCCAAGGCAATAAAAATAACCAGAACAAAGAAATAATATAGGATCATAGAACTACCAATTCCACAATCGCACCGCCCCATTGCTTTTAATCACATCTTCAGCTAAGCACTACACTACAAGCAACAATTGCTTTTTAGCTGTCATATTATATCACGGCAAATAAATCCTTAGCCGTGATGACTCCTAAGTCCTGAATTAGTATTTATTCCATGGACAAGCTCAAACAACGAGAGTGTGAACGCTTCTATCATGCCCTGCCAAATGCCCCCACCGTTGTGAACGCTGGTTATTTTCCCAGCGACAATATCATTTTGATGCCCGTCCCCCTCGATGAACAGTCGCCATTTTATTACAAAGTCCTCTTCCATGAAGTCGGTCATCAAAAGATGCATCTTGGTAGGCTGTGGGAGACCATTTCCAGTAATGACTATGATTATTCAGTAGTGGCAGAGCTGGTTGCCGAAACAGTTTCGGTTTTGATTTGTGCGGAGCTGGGTATTATCAATGAGACAGAACAACTGCATGAAAGGTATTTGAGAGACTGGAAGGTTCAACTGGACGATAAATCTTATGTCGGCAAAGTCTTTCCGGTGGCGAAGCGGATTGCTGAACAGATTCTGGGGAGAGAGATTAATCAAAGAAAGGATGTGCCACTGGGCGTGAGGATTATTTTGGGATTGCTTTAACTGGATCACCCAACGTCAGTCGAATATCCTATTGAAACTTCATGTGGGGTGTCGTGTGGCGAGTACATTAAGTGCTCCTCCTTTGCTTATTAGAACAGGGGGTCGCTCGGTGGAGATGCCGTGTAACCACAATTTAGACATGTAAGTAGAACCTTTTTGTTTCCAATAAATCCGGCTAAAAGCCCCACAGGACCAAGAAATGCTCCTCCAACAGCCGCCTCGCCCAGGCTAAAGCCCTTTGTATTGGAAGTAATTTGGGTACTCCCACAACGAGGACACTCAAGTGTAGATGACGAAGAATAATTATTTTGCACATACACAGTGGTAGGCTTATCAACTTTATTCGGAGGTTGAACTTCATACACGGGTGTAGGCTTATCAACATTATCGAGGATGTGGACTTCATTCTTTAGAGTGTTACTAACTTTGTGAGCATCCATCAAAACCATAATCTTATCGCGATCACTTGTGCCCATCTCAGCGCCTTTAAGTATTAAGGTAGTTACGAGATTTGAAAAACCTTGAGAAGCAGCCAACACTAAAGCAGGAACACCATCCTTATTTTTGACATTAACATCCAGACCTTTTTCGATTAAGCTTTTTGCAAGATTCTCCTGACCACATTCTATTGCAGTAATAAGGGCTTCGTTACAGTAAGCACCTTTAGCTATTAACAAACTGACAGTGTCGGTCAAACCCTGAGATGCGGCGAGTTTTAATATAGGAATGCCGTCCATGTTCTTGGCGTTAACGTTTGCACCCTTGTTGATTAATATCTTGGCAGTATTTTCGTTTAAACGCGTTATTGCACTGATCAGCACTTCATTCATGAAAGCTTCGTCACAGTCAGCACCCTTAGAAATCAGCAAATCGAGTACATTGGTCATGCACTCAGAATCAGCAAGCTTCAATGCGGAAACTCCCTCTGTGTTCTTGGCGTTAACATCTGCACCTCTTTCGATCAAGATTGTGGCAGTTCTTTCCTGTCTGCTTGATATAGTATCAATGAGGGCTGCGGTTTTATCTGCACCTTTGGCTATTAACAAACGGACCGTACCGGTCAAACCCCGAGATGCAGCGATCATCAGCGCAGAAATACCGTCCTGGTTCTTGGAGTTAACATCTGCACCTTTTTCGATCAATATTTCGGCAGTATTTTCGCTTAAACTTGTTATTGCACCTATCAGCGCTGCACTCATCAGAGCTTCGTCACAGTGAGCACCTTTAGTTATTAACAAACGGACCGTACCGGTCAAGCCTCGAGCTACGGCGAGCGTCAATGCAGTAACTCCTTCTTTGCTTTTGGCGTTAACATTTGCACCCTGATCAATCAAAGTATTTGCTAGAGTCTCATTGCCACTGGTTATTGCACCGATCAAGGCATCATCACAGTGAGCACCTTTTTCTATTAATAAATTAGCGATAAAGGTCCAATCCTGAGATATCGCCAGCCTAAGTACTGAAACTCCATCCTTGTTCTTAGCGGTAACATCTGCACCCTTTTCGATCAAGATTCTGGCGGCGGTTCCACGCCTGTCTTCCATTGAATTAATCAGGGCTTCGGCAGTATCGGCGCCTTTTGCTATCAATAAATCAACCGTATCGGTCCAATCATGAGATGCCGCAAGCGTTAATGCAGAAACTCCATATTTGTTCCTGGCATTAACATCTGCACCCCTTTCGATCATGATTTTGGTATCTCTTTCTTGACCACTTGTTATCGCATTAATCAGGGCTTCACTTAAACGTGTTATTTCAGCTGGCAACTGTCGGGTAGCGGCGGTTTGATTGTTAATTGCACTATCTCCCTTCTTCAGCGTCCTACCGCATTTAGAGCAAGTGATAGCATCCTGGACATTTTGGTGACCACAGAATTTACAGCCAAAAGTGCTTCCCGCACCTGTATGATTTGATTCTACAATCTTTTTTTTAAAGAAGGGTCTTTCTTTAACTGCTCAACCCTTTCTGCCTTCCATTTCTCATACTCATCGCGACTTTTGAACTCGGGCATTAAGAACCTCGCCTTCATTTACTCGTGTTTCACAATGGGGATTAATGTTTCAGTTCCCCAATCTCTCTTTAGCAATGAACAAGCATATCACATCGTAGGCACGTTTATAAATGCATTTTACCGCCGCCCACCATATTCCTGAGAATGTTGTTTGTGCTTCTCCCAATTAGCAATATACCGTTCTGCAAGCTCCTTGGAACGTAAAATCAAAAGATTCTCAGCATTCCTTTCTTCAGCAGCTTTTGTGAAATTGAAACTGCCGGTAATAACCGTTTCCTTATCGATAATCATCACCTTATTGTGAGCTGTGGCGTGTTTAGCGTCAATATAAGTCGGAATGCCCATGTTAAAAGTGAAGTCAGCGGCGCTGTAGCGTTTGGATTGGTTGCTTTTATCCAAGATAATGACCGTCCTGACTCCCCTTTTATGAGCGGCAACCAAAGCTTTGGCGATATCCTTGCTGGTGAAACTGTATGCTTGGACAAGAATCTCCTGCTTAGCCTGTGATATCTCCTGCACGATTGCATCCGTGCATCCACCCATAGGACTGAAATATACCTGCGCCGTTATGTTGTCAATGAGGGTGTTTGCCGCCGGGCTGTTCATGGGCAGGAGGAACAGAAGAAATGAAAGGCAACCTATTGAAAGTGTTCGGGCGATCCGCAGCATATTTTGTCCTCCATGTTTTGTGTGGCGCTACTACGATTTTAACAAAGTGGCAACGGGAGTTACTATGTTAAGTTATACTGAAATGGCGCAATTGATTGAACGTTCTTAAAATTCTGTCAGCGGCTTAAATCTGCTGAAAGGAAGGGTTTAATGCCACGCCGCATGGCTGACACCGAGTTCCGCAATCAACAGTGGCTTCACCGCTTCGACAATCACATTGCTCCGATTAACAAGCTTGTTGACGAACTATGCGGCGAGGGTAAAATGCCCTATGTTGCACCCATTTACGGAGGAATTAACGCCAGACTGTTGAGCGTCCTGCGCGATCCTGGTCCAAAGACACAATTAGACCATGGGAGTGGTTTTCTATGCATTGAGAACGATGATGCTACAGCTGAGAGAATGTATGGACTGATTGCTGAAACCGGCATCGACATATCTGACATGCTTCCATGGAACGCATACCCTTGGTACATCAATCGTGCTCCTACTGCAGTAGAACTTAATGCCGGAGTTGACCCATTGAAACGCATAATCGATCTGTTGCCTAAATTGCGGGTGGTGTTACTCCATGGTGGCACCGCTCAGAATAGTTGGAAAAGACTTACTCGCCGCTATCCAAACATAATTGTTGAGCGGGGGCTTCAAATCATCGCTACATACCACACCAGTCCCAAGGCTTTTTGGCACTCAGACGCGAAAGTCCGTGAAAAGAGGAGGCAGAATTTGAGAGAGTCTTTATATAGAGCTGCTGGTTTGCTTAACGGAGACAGAAAATCTGAACCATCTAAGGCAGGGGGGAACCATTGAAATGATGAATATAGTGCCCTTGTCAAAAGAACTATTAGACGATGCTACAGTCCTTATCGATGCCGTTTTCCCATATAAGCCGGACCAAAATAATGCTCGATGGAGTTTCAAAGATACCTTGACTAATCCTACGGCTGATAAAACCTATTGGCTTGCCTTAAATGATGAGTCAGTAGTTATCGGCATAACGGGGCTATACATGGATCATCATGACAAGAATTCAGTATGGCTTGGTTGGTTCGGCGTACATCCAAAATTCAGAAGACAGCATATTGGCTCAACCTTACTTGAGTTTACTATTGCTGAGGCTATCAGGCATGGGTTTTCAATCTTAAAGCTTTATACATCAACCGATGAAAATGAGAAAGCGGCACATGAACTGTATAGAAAGCACGGGTTTATCCAAGATGAAATTACTAAGAGCCAGGATGAGCTGATTTTTGTCAAAAAGCTAATGTTAATCGGTCAATATCAACAATTAAGGAGGTCATATGAAACTACGGATTTCTAAGTATGAGCCAAAGAAACATCAAGAATTTGTAAAAAGCACTGTCGGTTATATGACAACAGAATTTGAGAAATATATTACAGGAGAACAAGAAGTCCCTTGGTATTATAATGAACGGGCAACCTTAGGTTTTTACATTAATGGATTGGTAAGAAATAACAAGGATGCTGTTGTGTTGCAGGAATTTAGTTGCGGCAAGGGTAAAGACAATAAACAAAAAGGACGTTCTGATTTATGGATAAGATATGCCGGTAAGAGTTATATCGTTGAGGCGAAGCAGCACTTTAGCTCAATTAATACTAATTCTGACTTTGGAGATGCAGAGGCTTGGGCTAAATCGGCATTAAAGCAAGCTGCCGATTACTTTCATGATGACACGGCTGTTATATTGTCACTGTGTTTTGAGGTTGTTTACTGTTCTGAGACAGAGTTGGGGGCATATCCTGACTTGATAAAAAGTTGGCGGGAAGAAGAAAAACATAATTTGGATTTTTACACGGTCATTTATGTGGATGATGTTGATATTAAGAATAATAAGGGTTTTTTGAAAAGCGATAGTTGGTTCTATCCAGCTGTAGCTGTATATGGCATTTTTAATAAATAAGCTTTATTTGTAAAAGAGTCCGTTGTGAGAGTCAGGTTGAGGGAATATTTGGTCAGGCTTATTATTACCGATCAACTATCGGTACTATACCCCTCAGGACCCCCCATAACCTATTGTCACATCTTTCCCTTCAACGATAACAGGAACTTTCCTGACGCCCTTTGAAAAAAGGAGCATTTCTTCCATTTTGTCGGAATCAGTCCTCACGTCAAAATATTCTGCGCTGCTTCCAAAAGCCGACCTGGCTTTCTCCGTAAAGGGTCAGCCAGCCTTACCATAGATGATAACTTTTGCCGACATTTCGCTCCTCCTATAATCAATTAGCATGGTACTGGGGTGGTAATAGTCCCATTTTATCCACAGAACTGCGATCCCCAAAGGCGATTAGAATAGGGTTGCCGGAAACAGTGGCATTGGCGGTTATCGCCTTCGATGTAGAGTTTCCCCTTCAGATGGGAGAGGTAGGGTAGAAAAGTTCACGTTTCGTGGTTAAATTTTAGGGTCCACCCGCCCTTTGGCACTTTGTCTCTTCACATACAAAAAACACAAAAAGTAAAAGTTATCTTATTGAAGGTTCCCTCAAAATCTCGCAGCAAAATTTCCGGAGGGTTTTTCGGTCGGGCGAGTGGGGTGGGGTCCTTGAAGTGCAAACATAAACTTCATTGAATTTCTAGGGATGCTGCATAAGAAGAAAGAGGGCAATGATATTAGAGCGATCCGGAACCGATCCGGAAGGGGCAAAATAGTCTGATAAATCAATGGCAAGGTGGAGTTCGAATCTCACCCCCTCCGCTCTTTAAGTTATTGATACCCAAATTGAGCGATTCTATTCGCCGATGAAAGCCAACTTTCCTGTTCAGCTCGATTTCAGTCATATTGGTCGAAAAAAATGGCTACGGCAAGTATAGTCGAGATGAAATAACAGGCATCAATCTCGCCGACAACGGGTCGGTCAGTGTTTTTGTACTGATATCGCGTCTTTGGACGCACCTATCCCTTGTATACTCTTTGCGACTTGCCAAACTCCCCGGC
>Ga0182010_10000200_pt1 | contig 34005 bp, 35 predicted proteins | sample 611E1MmetaG_FD_120488 | JGI IMG/M metagenome (GOLD analysis project Ga0182010, IMG submission 120488) | Permafrost microbial communities from Stordalen Mire, Sweden - 611E1M metaG | ecosystem: Environmental > Terrestrial > Soil > Wetlands > Permafrost | place: Sweden: Stordalen | collected... | reverse complement strand
GTGTTTTCAAACCCGGATAATAAACCTTTGCAACTGTTGGATGCTGCTGCAGGAATTCAGCTACAGCTTGCGCATTCTCAGCATGCTTTCTCATTCTCACCGCCAGGGTGGCGATACCGCGTGTTACCAGTCAACAGTCAAAAGGTGCGGCGCAAGTTCCCAGAGCATTCAGATAGAATTGGACTTTCTTGCTTAATTCTTCCGTACTGGTAATAATTGCTCCGCCGATCACATCGCTGTGCCCGTTAAGATATTTGGTGGTGGAATGCATTACCATGTCAATTCCGTATTCCAGCGGCTTTAAAAAGTACGGAGTAGCAAAAGTATTATCCATCACCGTGAGTATTTTATATTTTTTTGCGACCGAAGCCACCATTTCGATATCCACGATGTTTAGTAATGGATTAGATGGGGATTCAAACCAGATCATTTTTGTATTTGGCCTGATCGCAACCTCAATAGATTTGGAACTGTTCATGTGAACGAATGAAAATTCAATGCCGTGGTCTTTCATCACGTTCTGAAACAGGCGGTACGTGCCTCCGTAAATATCATCTCCGGAGATAACATGATCGCCGGTTTTGAGCAGGTGAGCTGCTGTCGTTATTGCCGCCATCCCTGTACCGAAAGCAAATCCCGCATGCCCGCCTTCTAACTTGGCTAAAGTGTCTTCCAGCACTTTACGGGTCGGGTTCGCCGTGCGGGAATAATCATATCCAGCTCTTGTTTTACCAATATCGTCAAAAACGAAATTGGATGTCTGGTATATCGGCATGGACATCGCACCGTAAGCAGGGTCCATTTTTTTACCGGCATGGGAGATAATAGTTTCAAATTCCACTTTGGTCTTCCTTAAACTGTGTATTTGACAAATAACGCAGGTATTAGAATATAGTTAAACCATATCCTGGAATAACCAGGTACTGAGATAACGTTCCCCCGTATCGGGTAAAATGACTACGATCAGTTTACTCTTATTCTCCGGTCTTTTAGCCACTTCGATCGCTGCCCAGGCGGCAGCACCCGAAGATATACCGGCCAAAATCCCTTCTTCTTTTGCCAGGCGACGAGCAGTAATTCCGGCATTCTCATTTGTAACTGTAATAATTTCATCCACCAGTTCTTTTTTGAAAACATCAGGTACAAAGCCTGCCCCGATGCCCTGAATGCGATGTGTCCCGACTTTCCCTGTCGAAAGCACCGGCGACCCTGCCGGTTCGACGGCAATCGATTTAAAACCAGGTTTACGGTCATTCAAAGCCTGGGCGATTCCGGTGATGGTGCCCCCGGTTCCCACACCGGCAATTACGATATCCACTTTGCCTTCCGTATCACGCCAGATTTCTTCGGCGGTAGTCAGACGGTGTATTTCCGGATTAGCTAAACTCTTAAATTGTTGGGGCAGGAAATAATTTCGGTTTGAAGCGGCTAATTTTTCAGCTTTTTTAACTGCTCCGTCCATCCCCTCAGCGCCGGGAGTCAGTACCAGTTGAGCCCCGAAGATTGAAAGCAGTTGCCTTCTCTCAACGGACATTGTGTCAGGCATGGTTAAAACGAGTTTATAACCTCTGGCGGCAGCCACAAAGGCCAGGGCAATACCAGTATTACCACTGGTCGGTTCAATGATCGTAGTATTTTTATTGATCAATCCCTTCTCTTCAGCATCCAATATCAATGCCACTCCGAGACGATCCTTCACGCTGTTAACCGGATTAAAGGATTCCAGTTTAGCGACTACGGCAGACTGAGCATTATCAATAACCCGGTTTAGCCTGACAAGCGGAGTATTACCGGTAGTTTCTGTAATATCATTTGCAATTCCTCTGGTGAGGACTGGAAATTCAATGGATTTGTATTTCAGTTTGTTTGCTTTTTGATTGTTATCAGTCATATAGTTACCTCAATATTACTGCTGTCCTGATTTGCTGAAACCAATATTCGGAGAATATTACCTAGATATAGTACATTCTTTTCGAACCGTCTTTGTTGTTTTCACGTTCGACCAGGTCCTGGAGCGTTTTACCTTCTAATACATGGTCAATTGCCTGTCCCAGTTCAGCCCAAATTTCCTGAGTGACGCAACCCCCGGATTTGGCGCACGTACTGGAATTGATGAGACATTCCACCAGTGCAGTGGGACCCTCCAGCAGGTTAATTATTTCCTTGAGCGTAATATCCTTCGCCTGTTTAGCCAGCGTAATCCCTCCTTTATTTCCCCGCACACTGCGTACTACCCCTCCGGCAATCAGCGGAGTTACAATATGTTCGAGGTAGGATAACGAGATATCCTGCCTTTCTGCGATTTCTTTCAGAGTTATAGTCGAATTTGCCCGGGAATGGATAGCCAAATCTAATAGAGCTCTTGTGCCGTAGCTTGCTCTGGTTGAGAGCTTCATCGATATTTACTCCTATTGTTGATTAATTATATCTAGTAAGACAACAATACTATGTCTATAAAATTAACATGGATTAAAACGTATGTCAAATTATGAGATGAATAAATGTTTTAAGAGTGTATTGACAAAGGTTCCGGATTCATGTTAAGTTATAAATATTACTAATGTTTACTAATAAGACCAACATCATCTACAATAAGCATTTCCTGGTGGCATTAGATAGCGGTGAAGTTCAATATGAAAAACGAAAACAATATTAATGAATCTATCCCGGAATATTATCATGGCTTTCCTATACGGGAAATCATTAAAACTGTGGAAAGCGTAAGTTATGGTTATGTTCAGATTATTGTTCAGGACCATAAAGTAGTTCAAATTGACAAACTGGAAAAAGCGAGGTTTATCAACAAAGAATAATACATATAGAACAACTTACATAAATCATTGAGGCTGACTGGTCGTCCGGAGGCTAAATTCAACAATCTCAGATTGAGATCGAATTTAGCCTCCTTTATTTTAAGGAAACATCCCATGACAAGAATTTTAGAAAACAATAATGAAAATAAATTCGAGCATCTGGTAAAAAAGCATCCCTGCCTGGGAGGCGATGCGCACTTTAAATATGGGCGCATCCATTTACCGGTAAGTCCAGCTTGCAACATACAATGCAAGTTTTGCCGGCGTAGTTTTAACAAACATGAAATTAGACCCGGTGTAACTAATGCAGTCGTAAGTCCCGAAGAATCGCTGATTGTAGTAGAAAAAGCATTAAAGCTTTGCCCTGAGATTACGGTGGTGGGCATAGCGGGGCCGGGTGATCCTTTGGCTACACCTCATGCATTGGAAACTTTTAAATTGATTCATAACAGGTATCCAAAATTAATAAAATGCTTGAGCACTAACGGTCTTTTGTTAGAGGACAATGCACAAAAGCTGATTGAAGCCGGAGTAACGACAATAACAGTGACCGTCAATGCAGTGAGGCCGGAAATCCTGCGGAATATTTGCTCCGGTATTATATTGCACGGCGTCCATTTAACAGGAGATGAGGCAGTGGAAAAACTGATTACAGCTCAATTAAACGGCATCAGGAAAATGAGCGCTATCGGTCCACTAATAAAAATAAATACTGTTTTGATCCCCGGCGTTAATGGCAACCATGTGGAGGAAATCGCCAAAACTACTGCCGAAGCCGGAGCCTCGATGATAAACATTATTCCACTCATCCCGCAAAACGAAATGAAGGATATTCCGGCTCCAACTTGCGAGGAACTAAACCTTGCCCGTGAAACCGCGGAAAAGCATCTGACAGTTTTCCGTCACTGCCAGCATTGCAGGGCAGATGCTTGCGGAATTCCCGGAAGCGGTCAAGACCTGGCGGGATTACTTTTTACCACACATCCGGAAACGTTTTCTCACGGATGAGTGATTGCAAAGAGGTAAATAAACAATGTCCTATAAGATAGCTATCGGCAGTAACGATAACAAGTCGGTTAATCAGCATTTTGGAACGTGTGAGGGATTTGGTATCTATATTGTCGATGACAATGGAGGATATAAATATTCTGAATACCGGAAAACGGCTGCCTCTTGCGGTACCGGAGAAGGACACGACGAAAAAATGCAAAACTCCGTGAACGCGCTCGCGGACTGCCGTATAGTGCTAATAAATCAGGCCGGTCCCTGTGCTGTAATGAAACTGAACGCTGCCGGAATTCAATTTTTAGCAGTCAGCGGTAATATTGACCAAATTTTACCCAGGTTAATTGTTTACTTGAAGAAACAAAACAAACAATTTTAGAAATAAAGAAATTTTACTAAATAAAAGTACAGACAGGAGTTTACAGCATGGCAAAACACATAAAACAAATTGCAATTTACGGAAAGGGTGGTATTGGTAAATCAACTACCACTTCGAATTTGAGCGCGGCACTATCCAAAGCCGGATATAAAATAATGCAGTTCGGATGCGATCCAAAAAGTGATTCCACCAATACATTGAGGGGCGGCAAATATATTCCAACCGTCCTGGATACTTTAAGAGAAGAAAACGTAGTTAAAGCACACGAGGTTATTTTTGAAGGTTTCAACGGGGTCTACTGCGTCGAATCAGGGGGCCCGGCTCCCGGTGTCGGGTGCGCGGGACGGGGAATCATTACTGCAGTGCAGCTCTTTAAACAGCAAAAAGTATTCGAAGAGCTAGACCTTGATTTCGTTATCTATGATGTACTGGGAGACGTTGTCTGCGGCGGGTTCGCCGTGCCGATTCGAGAGGGAATCGCCGAACACGTTTTTACGGTGTCCTCCTCCGATTTTATGGCGATATATGCAGCAAATAATCTGTTTAAAGGGATTCAGAAATATTCTAATTCCGGGGGCGCGCTGCTGGGGGGATTGATTGCTAATTCAGTGAATGCCCCATATGCCAAAGAAATCATCGATGATTTTGTAAAAATGACCAATACTCAAGTTATCGAGTATATCCCAAGATCGGTGACGGTAACGCAAAGCGAACTTCAAGGAAAGACTACTATAGAAGCTTTTCCGGATTCACCCCAGGCAAAAATTTACACGTCTTTAGCGAATAAAATAGCGCGCCATACCGATTCAAAGTCCCCATCTCCGATGGATGTGAAGGCGCTAAGAGAGTGGGCTGCCAAATGGGCCGATTATTTACTCTCTTATGAGAACGGTGAAGTAAGAATTGAAGCGCACGGAAATATATAAAATATATCGATTTCGAAGGAGAAAAATATGGAGATAAATCTGGAAGTTTCTGAAGCGCCAACCCGAGAAAACCGGCTTGGATCAATATCCGGATATTGCGGTACGTTGCGTGACGCTGCGCAAAAATCCAGTTGCGGCCGGCTGGGAAACCGGGAGCGTTGTTTTAATCAGACCAGTTTATGCAATGCGGGATGTGCCCAGGGGATGGTCTGCGGAATTCTGGATGCGGCAGTTGTGAACCATGCACCGGTTGGTTGCACAGTTGATGCCATCGGCGCCAGCGTTGTACGGAAATATCTGGGCATGATGTTAGGATTTGAGCCGCGAAATGCACAGTTCGTGGGGACAAATTTAAATGAAAACGACACGGTGTTCGGCGCTGCGGCGAAACTGCGTGCAGCAATTACCGAAACATACAGGCGGTATCATCCGAATGCCATATTTGTTTCCACATCCTGTGTTTCCGGAGTAATCGGTGAAGATATAAAAAGTATTATAGAAGATTCGAAAACAGAAATACCGATTCCGGTGATCCCATTATTTTGTGAAGGATTTAAAAGCAAAATCTGGGCGACGGGTTTTGATATGGCATGGCATGCGCTATTGACGGGGATTGTAAAGCCTCCGCAGAAAAAGACGAATGTTATAAATTTTATTAATTTCTTCGGGAGTGAAAAGAGACAAATTACTGAATTATTTGCCAAATTCGGGGTAGTGCCGTTATTTCTTCCGGCCGGAACTACTGTAGAACAATTATCCGGGCTTTCTGAAGCGGTCGCCACCGTTAGTATTTGTGGGACGCTCGGCACTTATCTCGGCAACGGCCTTGAAAAACAATACGGCGTGCCTTATGTCCAAACTTTACGCCCTCATGGAATTACCGGTTTCGAAGAGTGGCTGAGAGGGATTGGAAAAGTGATCAATAAAGAGACTGAGGTAGAGAATTACCTTGCGCAAGAACGGGCACGGGTGCTTCCTGAATTGGAAAAGGTGAAACTACAGCTAAAGGGCATTAAAGCCGTGGTCGGAATGGGACCGGGTTACACGTTTAACTTCATCAGGGTTTTACAGGAATTAGGGATTGAAGTGGTTTGGGCCTCGGCCTGGCATTTTGATCCAAAATACGACAAAGGTTTGATAGTGGAGGACCTCGATTATCTGGTTAAAAACATCCAGGCGGATATACCTTTCAGTGTCAGCGATCAGCAGAATTTCGAGCTAATGAACGTACTTAACACATTGAAACCGGACATCTATTTTTCCCGTCATCAGGGGACAACCGTTTGGGCGTTAAAACAAGGGACAGCGTCCGTCTGTGTGATGGATGAGTATACGGCTTTCGGATATGGGGGCACCCTGAATTTTGCGTATATGATTCTGGATGCCGTTACCAACCGCAGTCTGGCAAACAGTATTTCCCAGAGAACCAGGCTGCCTTATACCGACTGGTGGTTCAAGCAACCGCACTCAACATTTTTAAAAGATGTGGAGGTTTAATTTGGCTAACTTAATAGATCAACCCAGATATGTTTGTGCCCTCGGAGCAATGCAGACAGTCAGCTCTATCGAGCGGGCTCTGCCGATTTTACATGCCGGACCGGGCTGTGGCGCAAAATTGTCTCTGGGCTTAACTGAAGGTAATGGAGGCCAAGGCTCCGGATACATTTCATATCATATATTCCCTTCCTCAAATATCGGTGAAAAAGAGGTGATTTTCGGGGGGGAAAAGAAGCTGAAAGAAACGATCGAAAATGCCCTCAAGGTAATTGATGCTGACTTTTTTGTGGTTTTAACGGGCTGCGTATCGGAGATCGTGGGTGATGATGTACGGGAGGTAGTGAAATCCTTTGCCGATGCCGGTAAGCCTGTGATTTACGCCGAAACAGCAGGGTTTAAAGGTAATAATCTGATTGGGCATGAACTTGTAATTAGCGCCATTATCGACCAATACCTCAAGCCCGCGCCGGTAACCGATAAACTCGTCAATATTTGGGCAACCGTACCGGCTCACGATGCATTCTGGTACGGAAACATAATTCATCTCGAGAAGCTGATTTCAGAGATCGGGCTGATACCTAATACCATATTCGGCCCGCGCAAGGGACTTAAAGCCGTCGATAAAATCCCGCAGGCTTCCTTTAACCTTCTGATATCTCCCTGGGTTGGGCTCAAGAATGTTGAATTATTAAAAATGAAGTTTGGAACTCCATTCCTGCATTACCCGGTATTACCGATCGGACCTCATGAAACCGGTAATTTTCTGAGAGCAGTTGGAGAATTTGGCGGAATCGATCCTTCTGTCGTAGAAGCAGTTATTAAAAAACATGAAGACGAGTATTACTATTTTATAGAACGGGCAGCGGATACCTTTCTGGAGACTCGTTCAATAGCCAGAAGGTTTGTCACGATCGCCGATAGTCACTATGCTCTGGCCGTTTCCCGGTTTCTGGTAAATGACATGGGACTAATTCCGTCTAAACTGTTTATCATTGACGGAATTCCCGATGAGTATAAAGGGTCAGTTTCAACTTTGTTTAAAAAATATAATCATGGCATTCAGGCGGAAGTCGAATTCTCAACCGATGGAAAGGATGTCCAGGAACAGATTCGGAAGACAAATTATTTTGGCCGGCCTTTAATTTTAGGAAGCATTTGGGAAAAAGTACTGGCCAAAGAATTATACGGCCACTATGTTGGCATAGCCATGCCTTTAAGCCAGCGGCTGGTACTTGATCGCTCGTATGTAGGATATGACGGCGCGTTGAGACTTTTAGAGGATATTTATTCTGTGGTACTGGAGACTTCGATCTAAATTGACCATTTTAGCCTGGTGACATTGTTTTTCCCGGGAGGAAAGTGATATGAAATGTTGTTAGACATAATCGATACGTTAAAACTAAAGAATACAAAATTAAAAGAATAAAAAGGAAATTTAATGAAAAAATTAGTACTTCTAATTGCAGTTATATTAACAGTTTCGACATTATTAGCAAGTTGCGCTTCTAATTCATCATCGACGCCGACTGTTACTTCAAGCGTAACCGCGAATAGCACAACGACCACAGGTAAAATTACAAAAATCGTAGTGGGCACAGGAACGCAATTCCCCAACGTCTGCTTTATCGATGCTAACGGCAAATTAACGGGATATGATGTTGAGGTCTTAAGAGAGATCGGTAAACATCTTAGGATCGATGTCCAATTTCAAACGATGGATTTTTCCAATTTGTTGCTGAGTCTCGATACGGGAAAGATCGATGTTGTTTCTCACCAGATGGAAAAAAATCCGGATCGTGAAGCTAAATACCTTTTCAATAGTGAACCATATAATGTTTTTCCGGTGAAAGTGACTGTGTTGCAAAACAATACCACTATTAATTCAATTGATGACCTCAAAGGGAAAACAGTCATCGTTGGTGCGACGAGTAATGAACAGTACCTGATAGACCAGTATAACGCTGCGCATAACAACGCCATTAAGGTAGTTTATACGGGTAATGGCGGAACTAATGATGTGATCACTCAACTCAAATCCGGACGTGTTGATGCAACATTGAGCACCCAATTCGCTGTGGATCTTTTAAATCAGGCTTATGATGCGCAAGAAAAAACGGTCGGCCCAGCTCTCTCTAATTCTGATACATATTATATTTTACGTAAAGATGAAACTGCGCTAGCTGCGGTATTGGATCAAGGAGTCAGAGCACTTGAAGCAGACGGTACTTTATCCAAACTCTCGATACAGTGGTTTGGACAGGATTACACAAAACAAATAACAAAATAAGAATAACTCAACAGCAGTAAGTCAATTCCCTGACAGTGTGACTTATCACACTGTCAGGGTTTCACAAAATATATGGCCGTAGAATACGGAAACGGTGTCAATATGGGTAGTGTCTTTGATATTAAATTAATACCTGAATATCTTGTCAAATTAATTCCTGCGATTCCCACTACTTTATTAATTCTGGTGAGCGCTTTATTTTGCGGCACTATCATCGCCTTATTTGTAGCGTTGGTCAGGTTATATAAAATACCTGTTCTGAACCAACTTGCTTTAGTTTATGTCTCATTTATCCGGGGTGTTCCAACATTAATACAGTTATTTTTGGTCTTTTACGGAATACCGTCCGTGTTGTTATTGCTGAATATCGATATTTCGCGGGCTCCTGCCCTAATTTTTGTAATAGTGACCTATTCTTTAGGCATGGGGGCTTTTCTATCAGAAATAATACGGACCGCCGTTAATAGTGTGGATAGGGGTCAAAGTGAAGCTGCATATTCCGTCGGGATGACCTCCCGGGAAGCTTTTGTGCGAATTGTATTTCCTCAGGCTCTTTTAGTTGCGATGCCAAATCTTGGGAATTTAGTGATATCCTCAATGAAAGAAACCTCCCTGGCTTTTTCTTTGGGCATCTTTGATCTGGTAGGAATAGGTAAGGTAATCGGTGCCCGTACTTTTCATTTTCTGGAAATTTATATTGATCTGGCAATTATTTACTTTGTCATGTGTTTTATTCTGGAAAAGGTTTTTACGAGAATTGAAGCCAGATTACAAAGTCGCGGGCACAAACCTATAACCAACCATATGGAAGAAAAATGGGCATAAAGATCGATTATAGTTTTATATTTTCAGCGCTTGTCCAGGAATTAAAAGTCTTGCCTTTAACGCTGACTATCACCATAGTGCCGCTTATGTTTGGTCTGGGCATCGGCATCATAATAGCGATAATACGGCTTCGTAAAATACCAGTCGTTGATCGTATTGCGGCTTTTTATGTGTCTTTTGTCAGAGGCACTCCTCTTTTGCTACACATAATGCTGATATATTTTGCTTTGCCGATGGCATTCGATGCATTGGCGCTTAAATACAAATGGTCGCTGCATTCCAAAGATATCCCGATCATCGTGTTTATATTTGTTGCATTTTCCATTAATGCAGGAGCGTATATGTCCGAGATTATCCGTTCAGGAATATTGTCAGTAAATTACGGGCAGGTAGAAGCGGCATATTCAGTTGGAATGACAGCTCCACAAGCGATGCGCCGGATAGTGTTACCGCAGGCATTGGCTGTAAATTTGCCGATGTTATGCAGTATGTTTATTGCTCTCTTACAAGGGTCGTCTTTAGCCTTTAGCATTTCCATCGTTGAAGTTACGGGCGAGGCTAATATCTATGCCGCGGCAAGTTTCAAATTTCTGGAAGCCTTTATCGCTGCCGCTATCATTTATTGGGGAATGACGATTCTGGTGGAGAGAATCACATCAATTCTAGAAAAGAGGGTTCAACGATATAACCGCGGGGGAGTTACATGATTCAACTTAAAAATATTCACAAATCTTTCGGTAAACATGAAGTATTAAAAGGTATCGATTTATCGGTTCAGCAGGGTGAGGTGGTAGTTATCCTCGGCCCCAGCGGATCAGGCAAAACTACGCTTTTGAGATGTATAAATTTTCTGGAACGGCCGAATGAAGGTGAGGTCGCTATAGACGGGTTCAATGTAAATTGCCGACATTGCTGCAAAGAGGAGATCCTCACCCTACGGAAAAAGACTGGAATGGTTTTCCAACACTACAATCTTTTTAAAAATAAAACGGTATTGGAAAACGTTATGGAAGGATTGGTAGTGGCGCAAAAAATACCCAGGGAAATTGCGCAGCAACAAAGCATTCACATTTTAGAGAAGATCGGCCTGAATGAAAAGCTGAAGGCATATCCCAGTGAGATCTCCGGCGGACAACAACAAAGGGTGGGAATTGCCCGCGCACTTGCTCTAAATCCGAAGGTAATTCTTTTTGATGAACCTACTTCTGCGCTGGATCCTGAATTGGTAGGCGAAGTTTTACAGGCCATAAAAAGAGTCGCCAGGGAAGGTATAACAATGATTGTGGTTACCCATGAAATTGATTTTGCGCTTGATATTGCCACAAAAGTTGTTTTTATGGATGGGGGATTGATCGTGGAGCAGGGAATGCCCGATGAAGTCATTTCTCATCCCAAAGAAGAACGGACAAGGCAGTTTTTAAGGAGACTCTTACCGGAAACGAGCTTTTCCATATAATTATCTCTATTTCAATTCGGGAGGATAAACAAATGAAGTGTTGTTAAAGACAATGGATGTCTTAAAGATAATAACAGAAAGAATAAAGAGGAAATAAATGAAAAAGTTAATATTGGTCATTTCAGTAATAATAATAATCGCTTCTCTATTAGGAGGTTGCTCTTCTACTTCGTCCACATCTGCAACTACGCCAAGCACGTCCACTACCACAACTGCTGTCACTACGATTGTAGTAGGGACAGGCAATGATATGGATAAATTTTGCTATCTTGATGCAAACGGCAACCTGGTAGGCTTCGAGATTGACTTATTGACGGCTGTAGATAAACTTCTGCCTCAATATCAATTTAAATTTGAAGCAGCTGATTTTGCCAGCATACTGGTGGGACTTGGCACGGGAAAATATGATATTGCGGCGCATTATTATGCGTGGAATCCCACCCGTGCCCAGAGTTATCTTTATTCCGGTGTGCCCTACTTACACTATTCATATAAAATAACCGTCGTTAAGGGGAGAACCGATATCCAAAGTCTGGCTGATTTAGAAGGGAAGACCGTTTATGTAGCATCCGGCAGCAATACCGCCAATTATTTTGAAACATATAACAAAACGGCAAAAAAACAGATTAATTTATCTTATGGAAGTTTAACTCCGGACCTTTTAGTTAAAGGCCTCGCGGACCGACAATTTGATGCTACTTTTCTGGATACAAGGACAATAAATGATTATAACGTAGCATATGGTAATCAAATAGCAGGTGTTGGAGATGATTTACTGCCTGGCTATACATATTATCTTTTCCAGCAAGGCAATGACCAGCTGAAAGACGCTGTCGATGGTGCGTTAAAACAACTCAGAGCCGATGGGACAATATCCGCTATAAGTACCAAATGGCTGGGAGCAGATTACAGTCAATTAATTCCCGGATTGGAAATCCATTAGTTTTTAAATATCAGGAAGCTGATACTTTTTTAAACCCATCGGAAATCCACCACCGATGGGGACGAGAGGTGTCAGCTTCCTGAGCGAAGGGTTAAGTGTGATATTTTATGGAAATAAATGAGCTTGCGAAAGAAAATCAGGAACTATTAATTGAAATCAGGCGGCATATTCATCAAAATCCGGAGCTCTCCGGTGTTGAATATAAGACATTAGAATACATAAAAGACAAATTGCAACGATTTAATATCTACTACGAAGAAGTTGAAGATGGCGGTATTCTTGGTTTTATCGGCAATAAAAATGCTGAAAAAACAGTGCTTTTACGAGCGGATATAGACGCTCTTCCTATATTGGAAAACAAACGAAATCTCAAACGGGAGAAAATCGTTGTATCCGCGAACGACGGAGTACAACATGCATGCGGACATGATGCCCATACCGCCATGCTTTTGGTCTCAGGTAAGATACTGCAAGAAAATGCATCGGAGCTTAAAGGCAGAATTATTTTGCTTTTTGAGCGTGGCGAGGAAGGCGGGGGGAACATCAGGCAATTATTAAAATATATCGATGAACGGCAAATAAAAATAAATGGCGCCCATGCTATCCACCTGAATCCGGGAATTAGCTCGGGGAAAATTATTGCCCAAAAGGGTCCGGTTATGGCCGGTGGAGCAGGCTTTTCCGTTACTATCAGCGGGCGCGATGGACATGGCTCAAGGCCAGATATAGCGAATAATCCGCTGGATTGCTTTGTCTCAATTTATGAGGGACTAAACAGCATCAGGTTAAAACACATTTCTCCATATGAGGCTTTCACCTTTTCGGTTGCGCAATTATCCAACGGCACCAGAGGAAACATTATAGCAAAAGACCTGACTTTTGGAGGCTCGGGACGTTTTTTTAAAACCGAAGTTGGAGCGAGGTTTACAGAAGAGTTTAAAAATATTCTGGAAAACATTACGAAAGCGTACCATTGTACGTACCAGATACATTATTTGTTCACGGGGTTTCCGCTTGTTAATAATGACAAAGTAACTGAAATTGCGCAAAAAAATATCCGGGAAAATTTGGGGAAAGATGTTCTGATATCAGGGGGGGATCCTTCGATGGGCTCAGAAAGTTTTTCATTAATTGCCAGATTATATCCCAGCATAATGATTTTCCTTGGTATTGCGAACAAAGAGTTAGGCACAGGCGCGGACATTCACAACGAATATTTTGATGTGGATGAAGGACGTTGCATTTGGGTGTTGCTGAAACAATCGGTTTTGCTCTGGAATTTTTGAATAACACTGAATCTATCCCTTTCGCGCAGTATGAAGGGAAATTGGCTGATTTACTCATTTTCAAAACCGGCAAGTGAAAGCGAAATTTAAGATAAAGGTTCACCACTTAGGTGGTTTATCAGATGAGCAAATATTTTGACATCAAATTAGTAATTGAATATTTCCCGCAGATATTATCGAAATTACCTGTAACATTAGCCATCGTAGTTTTCGCGACACTTGCGGGAGTGATACTGGGCACGTTGATAGCCTTGATTAGAATCAATAAAATTCCACTGCTCCATCAATCAGCTTTAGTATTCGTGTCCTTTATGCGGGGTACGCCGATCATTGTGCAGTTGTTTATCGTATTTTTCGGCTTACCGGTCCTCCTCAAGAAGGTGGGAATAAACGCCAATAACTGGAACACAATAATTTTCGTAATTGTTACTTATGGGTTAAATTTGAGCGCATTTATGTCCGAGATCATCCGAAGCGCTATTACAGGAGTCGATACAGGGCAAAAAGAAGCAGCATACTCGGTTGGAATGACGAACTGGCAAACATTTCAAAGAATCGTGGCGCCTCAAGCGCTACTTACAGCCATGCCGAGTTTTTCGGTGAATATTATCGGGCTGCTGCAGAATACATCGCTGGGTTTTACTATCGGCCTTGTCGATGTTATCGGGAAAGTGAGAGCAATCGGAATTAGAACTTATCATGTGTTAGAGGGGTACGTAGCTGCCGCGATTATTTTTATAGTTTTAAGCATAATACTAAATAAAATATTTAGTATTACCGAAAATAGGCTACAAGCCAAACTGACAAAGGTAAACAGGTAAAAAACAATGGGCTTAAATTTTGAGTTTATATGGGTCGCGACTAAAGCGGGTATCGCCTGTATACCAACAACTTTGCTTTTAGCCTTAGTGCCATTTATCATAGGCACAATTGCCGGAACGGTTATTGCCATGGTTAGAATTTTCCGGGTAAAGTTCCTGGCGCAATTATTCAAGACGGCGATAGATACGCTTAAGGCAATTCCGCTGATATTGGTTCTATATATCCTGTTTTTTATCATGACTGACATCGTCAAGAATATCAATATGATTTTCGTGGCAATAACGGCACTTTCGGTTTTCGGGACCGTTATTATTTCCGAAACGGTTAGAGGCGCCTTCATGTCAATCGATAGTAACCAATACGAAGCAGGCTACTCAATAGGCCTTACGACTATACAGACTCTGAAACGAATTATAATTCCGCAGGCAACGCCTGTGGCTGTGCCGGTGCTTTGTAATAATCTTATCGGTCTGGTAAAGGCATCTTCCATCATGTATCTGATAGCCGTCAAGGACATTTTAAACGGATCGTTGATTACAGCTTCATCCAATTACAGGTATTTGGATGCATATATCGCTGCAGCAATTGTTTACTGGATACTTATATTAACAATTGAGCAGCTTTCCAGAATATTGGAAAAAAAAATGGGTCGATTTAGAAAAATTATCGCATGATAGAGATGAACAGTATATACACATAATCTTGAACAAAAACGATAACTTCATCATTAAACACGATGGGAAGACCAGTGAATCAGACGAAAACATAGTTATGAATAATTTGGAAAGAAGGTGAGCGATGGCGACAGAAAAAAATGTGAAAGAAGGTGGGGACAGGTATTCGGGCGTAAGAGAAACCAGACCGTTTACTTACAGTGATTGCGGCGGGAGCAGCCTCACACTGGCGCGTGATTTTAAAAAGAGATGCTTTAAAATGGCAGACAGGAGTTTCAGTCAGGGTCTTCAATGCCAGCAAATTAATAGCATGGGGGCATTGATGTCAATGGATGACGCGGTTTTTATCGCACACTCGCCGCAAGGGTGCGTGGGTTGCACGACCATGGCCAGCGACCTGTACAGAGTCGGCCAAGCGCATCGGGGTGTTCGCTATATTAAAAACACCAAGTTGATTGTGACCAATCTGGATGAAAAAGATATAGTGCACGGTGGGGAAAAAAAACTGAAAGAAGCTATTCTTTTAGCATATGAACGTTATACGCCAAAATTGATTTTCATCTTCACGTCTTGTGCCTCCGGCATTATCGGTGATGATGTTGATTCTGCTGCCGCCGAAGTGCAGAAGCAAATCAGTTCAATAATAGTCCCGATTCACTGCGAAGGGTTTAAATCTAAAATAGCTGCCTCCGGTTATGACTCGGCATTTATTTCGATCAAAAAGTATGTTTTAAATGGCCAAAAGGTACCTGTGGAAAAAGGTTTAATTAATTTGTTTGCACCGACCACGGTCAGCTACAAGGATCAACTGGAAATTGAACGTATGCTTTCTATTATCGGTTTGCATGCAAATTATTTCCCATTCTACAGTTCATTGGAAAAGATACGAAAGATACCTGCAGCAGAAGCTTCGACCGCTATCTGCAAGGTCTTTGCAGATGAATTTATGAAGGATCTGGAACTGGATTACGGAATCCCCTATTCCCATACAGTAATGCCGATCGGTATGCGTAATACCGATAGTTGGTTCAGGGGGGTTGCCGCATTGGTAGGAAAAGAGAAAGAAGCGGAGGATTATATTGAAAAAGAGCATCAGCGCATCCTACCCTTGATTGAAAGTATCCGGCGCAGACTCGAGGACAAGCGAGTATTTATCTGCGGAGGAACAGGACGCTCGTTTGCCGCCGCGGCTCTTATCGATGATTTTGGCATGAAGCTGGTGGGGCTGGAAACTCCTACTTATGATGATGACGCCCAAAAAGATATTGAATACCTTAACGGGATTCATGAGGATTATATAATCGACATAGCCAATATGCAGCCGTTTGAGCAAATCAATCTGGTGAATAAGCTTAAACCGGATGTCTTCATCGGTGTACCGGAATGGTCTGCAAAGCTAGGGATACCTACAACACATGTCCTGGATATGAAGCGCCCTACGATGGGATATGACGGGCTCCTGTATTTGGGAAATAAAATTGCAGACCAAATAGGTAATCCCGGGTTTAATGTGAAGCTCGCTGCTCATGCGCGTCTACCTTACAGGGAGTCATGGTATAAAGATAATGCTTTTAAATTCATAAAAACATTTGAATCGTGAAATATGGTTTTTCAAGATTTTAATATTCTGAACGGGAGGTTTAGATGTCTATTATTACACAAAATCCACGCGGGAATTGCGCTTTAGGCGGTGTTAATGCTGTTTTATCGGCTGTCAATCGAGTGGTCCCAATATATCATTCCGGTCCGGGTTGCTGTATGCAAACCACGGCTGGCGAAGCCGGGCAGGCCGGTGGGCGGACACCATTCTACGTCGCGGGAGTATCAATTCCCTGTACTAACATGCTGGAAAGAGACGTTATTTTTGGGGGTTTAGACCGGTTAAGGGAAACAATCAATGGTACAATCGAAATAATTGATGCCGATGCTTATTTCGTGCTATCGGGGTGTACTGCGGGGATCATTGGTGACGACATTAAAAGTGTCACTGAAGAATTCCGGCAGCGAAACCTTCCGGTTTACCCAATTGAAACTCCGGGGTTTTTAGGGGAAAGTTACAGGGGATATGAGATAGCTTTTACGGCGTTTCTAAAACATATTGTTAAACCGGCAGACCTGCAGAAGAACATGGTCAATCTGCTGGGAATTATGCCATACCATGACCCATTTTGGGAGGGGAATTTTGAGGAGCTTTCCAGAATACTCGAGAAGCTGGGACTGCAGGTCAATACATTTTTTACTGGCCATCAGGGAATAAAGGATATCCGCGATTCTTCGGCGGCGGCTTTGAATATTGTAATTTCTCCCTGGCTCCTGAAAAGTTGCGTGGAGGAATACAAGGAGCGCTTCGGTATTCCATATATCAGATGGCCGGGATTACCGATCGGCGCCAGTGATACGTCGGCCTTTATTCTTGCGGTTGCGAAGGCATTAGGAATAGAAGAACGCGCTGAAGCAATAATTAAAAATGAAGAAGACTATGTTTATAGCTACCTTGAAACAGCTATCGGCGCTTTGAGTTGGAAGCAATTTGCCGTAATAGGTGATGCCAACACCGTTGTCGGGGTAACCCGTTATCTGGCTAATGATTATAGTTTCACGCCGATTTTGTCGATAATTACAGATCCGGTATTTCGTCCGGAGGATCGGACACGGATCAAAGAACAAATAACTGCCCTCGATTACGCCCGTCCGCCTGAGATTATTTTTGAAACCGACCAGTGGAAAATTCAAAAAGCGCTTGAAGCGCATGAAGAAATAACCTTGTTGATAGGAAGCACCAACGAGCGTGAATTTGCCATGCAAAAAGGGATTCAATGCAACGTGATCTCATATCCGGTTACAGACCGTTTAATCTTCAACCGAACCTATGCGGGATACCGGGGAAGTCTTACTTTTGCCGAGGATTTGTATGATAACCTTTAGTTGGGATTGGCAAGCGGACGAATAAGATCGATATACGAATAATTCAAGCAAGTGACTCGGAACTCCCGGAGATCATGGAGCTGATTAAACGAAGCATCCAGTGCATGAATGAACAGGGGATTTTTCAATGGAACGACGATTACCCTAATATTGAAGTAGTTTCGAGGGATATTAGAGGACATGAACTATATGTTTTGAAAGTCGATGAGGTTATAGCCGGAATAGTGACCTTAAATGGGGAAATTTCCATTGATTTTAGGAGTCGTATTCCCGAGTCAACCGGAAAAGAGTTCATTTTACATCGACTGGCGATTCATCCCGGATATCAGGGAAGGGATCTGGCGGGTAAATTACTGGATTTTGCATATAATTACGCAGTAGCGAAAGGATATCAATCCATTATACTCAGCGTATTAGCTGAAAACTATATCGCACGAAATCTTTATACAAAGAACGGTTATCTTGAAACCGGATCTGCGTATTTCGGCGAATGGAATATCCGTATGGTTTATTATGAGAAAGTTATTGACTAAACACGAATTCCCGGTTGTCTCTACGGCGGGTATTATAGAACCTGGATATGGATTTATGACAAGCACACGCTCCTAGCGAAAGCTGGAGGCCGCATGTCGTGATCAAATGCCTTATTTGTGGTTAACGGGCTGGCAACATCGTGATCACAATACCCTATGGGAAAGGGGTATTTATACCGAAGCGGATTTTTGAATTAAAATGAAAGAATTAAGACAGACTGTTGCGAATGCAGAGCTGGAAATAGAAAAAATTAATGTTATGTCTTTAAAGGAGAATTTTAATTTTGAATCTATTTGACATGATCTTTTACTTTTACGTTCGCAGAATCTGGAAGAGGCCAGTTTCGAATATAAAGCAGAGCTAATTGCTCGTCTGGGCGTAAAAGTAATTCCCAGTGAAGACCTAAAAACACGCCGGATAGCCTGTCGCTTGAATTTGGATAATGGTTTAAAAAAGGGGGGTTAAAATAGTTTAGCAAAAATAACCCTTGGTGGAGCTGAGGGGGGTCGAACCCCTTACCTATTCAATGCCATTGAATCGCTCTCCCAGTTGAGCTACAGCCCCAATTCACAACTTTACCAGAATATACCATAAAAAGGCAAGTCCCCAACAGAATAAATACCAATATCCAAATACCAAACCCTAAATAAATTACCATTAGACCTAAAATTACAAAACAGAAAAAATAGAATGAGTGAAGTCCACCACGATTGTCTATCCCATTTAGTATCATTATTGATTCCAGCCTTCACCGGAAATGTAATAGCTATAAGGACATGTTATAAAAAGGGAGGAAATAGTTTGTGCTATCCCTCCCTGTATGATTATAAATTTGTAAACCCGGATTTATTTCTTTTTCGGCGTGAAGATCAGCCCTTCAATGCCGGTGTCGACGATGATGGTATCACCTTCTTTGAATTCACCACCCAGCACTTTGACGGAGAGTGGGTTCTCCACGTATTTCTCCAGTGCGCGGCGTAACGGCCTCGCACCGTAGACTGGGTCGTAGCCTTCTTTGGCCAGCCATGATTTGGCGCTCTCGGTGATTTCGATGGTTAGCTTGCGGTCCGCCAGGCGTTTTTCCAGATCCTTGGCCAGCAAATCAACAACCTGCCGCAGTTGAGACTCGTTCAATTCGTGGAAGACGATCACTTCATCCAACCTATTGAGGAATTCGGGCCGGAAGGTTTTCTTTACTTCCGCCAGGACTTTCTCGCGCATATCTTCATAATTGGACTTCTGCGTCTTTGCCTGGTCTTTTTTGGCGGCAAAGCCCATGGCGGACTCGCGCTTGATGAATTCTACACCGGCATTGCTGGTCATGATAATAACGGTATTTTTAAAATCGACCGTGCGGCCGTGGCCGTCGGTCATGCGCCCGTCATCCAGTACCTGCAATAAGCTGTTAAATACCTCCGGATGCGCTTTCTCGATCTCATCGAGCAGAATCACCCGGTAAGGCCGGCGTCTGACTGCTTCGGTCAGTTGTCCTCCCTCATCGTACCCGACGTACCCCGGCGGAGAGCCGATGAGACGTGAAACCGTGTGCTTTTCCTGGTATTCGGACATATCCAGACGCACCATGGCGTTCTCATCGTCAAACAGGAACCAGGCCAGCGTCCGTGCCAGTTCTGTCTTACCGACACCAGTCGGACCAAGGAACAGGAAACTGCCGATCGGCCGCCTGGGGTCTTTCAAACCGGAACGGCTGCGGCGGATGGCTTCGGAAATTGCCTTAACGGCCTCCTCCTGATTGATCAATCTTTCGTGAATCCGTTCTTCCATGTGCAGCAGTTTTTCGGATTCACCTTCCAGCATTTGCGAAACCGGAATTCCAGTCCAGTTAGAAATCAATTGGGCGATCTGTTCTTCCGTGACCTCGCCACTGATTTTTTCTTTTTTCAACCACTTATTCTTGGCTTTGTTATATTCATCTTCCGCGCGCAGGTGGTCGGCACGGAGTTTGGCAGCTTCTTCATATTGCTGCCGTTGTGAAGCAGCTTCTTCTTCGTTTTTCAGCTGTTTTACCTTTTTCTCCAGCTCTTTGACATCCGGCGGCGCGCTTTCGGTATCAATCCGTAATTTACTGGCAGCCTCGTCGATTAGATCGATAGCCTTATCCGGTAAAAATCTGTCGGAAATGTAGCGTTTGCTCAGTCTTGCTGCAGCTTCCAGAGCTGCGTCGGTAATTTTGACCTTATGGTGGGCTTCATAGCGCGGCCTTAGCCCGCGTAACATTTCGACTGTAACTTCTTCCGACGGCTCGCTCAGGAAAACGGGCTGTAACCGTCTTTCCAGCGCCTTGTCTTTTTCAATAAACTTGCGGTACTCATCCAAGGTAGTCGCGCCGACAGTTTGTAATTCGCCGTGTGCCAATGCCGGTTTTAACATATTGCTGGCATCGATGGCGCCTTCCGCCGCACCGGCCCCGACAAGTGTATGGATCTCATCGATGAACAGGATAATTTCACCCTTGGATTGACGTACTTCGTCCATGACTGCTTTCAGGCGTTCCTCGAATTCACCACGGAATTTCGTACCGGCCACCAGTGCGCCCATATCCAGGGCGATGACCTTGCGGCCTTTCAATGAGTTGGGGACATCATCCGCGGCGATTTTCTGGGCCAGGCCTTCGGCGATGGCGGTTTTTCCAACACCGGCTTCTCCGACGATAACCGGATTATTCTTCGTGCGGCGGGTTAATACCTGTGCCACCCGTTTAATTTCATTTTCACGACCGATGACCGGGTCGAGTTTGCCTTGCCGCGCCATTTCCGTCAGGTCTCGCCCGTATTTCTGCAAGGAACGATATTTGCTCTCGGCGCGGGCGTCGGTGACGCGATGCCCGCCGCGCAACTTCTGGAGGGCGGCGTAAACCTTTTCTTTATCAACGCCGAAACGGTGCAAAATGTTATAGGCTTCACCGCTTCCTTCTCCGGCGATGGCGATAAAAATATGCTCTGTGCTGATGAATTCATCCTGCAGCCTTTTTGCCTCCGCGTCGGCGGCATTAAACAAAGTAAATATCCGAGGCGTTGGGTACATCTGCGGTGTTACATTGTAGACCTTAGGCATGCGTTCCAGTACATTGTTGACCTGTATTTTCATACCTTCAACGTCGATTTTCATATCCCGCAGAATCTCGCCGACAATGCCTTTTTCCTGCATCAGTAAGGCATACAAAATATGCTCAACATCCCAAAGACTGTGGCTATATTGCGAAACCAGTTGTTGAGAAGCAATGATTGCTTCCCATGCCATTTCCGTAAATTTTTCCTGCCTCATAATTAACCTCCCCGCTTAATGTTTCTCCCCAAGAACCGTAGTCAGAAAATCGGTTATACGCCCGTGTACCTCAGGATACTTCCACTGATATTCGTGCCCCGGGGTGTTAATGCAATCGGTAAATTTGACTTGTTTACCATGCGATTCGTATTTAAACCACAGCACAAATGCCTTGAAATAAGATTTCGTACCCTTCCACAGGTCCCGGTGGCACATTGGATCGCGCATCAAGCCGTTGCTATCGATCGCCAGATTCCGTTGGGTTAATACACGGCGACGCATGTGCGCAAAAAAAGTACCTAATTCGATACTATAAATCCTTTCCGCGTCGCTCAAATGAGTCATCACCGCATTGTCAAAGGCGGCGCCCTGACTGGCTCCCACCAGGATTATCCTTAACTCAGGTAAATTCGCTGTAATAAAATTCAATTCTTTCGCAAATACTTCTGCCCGGAAATTTTTACCCCAAAGGAAGAATAGACCCTCTTTAAACCAGCTTCTCCCTCCCCACAGGGCATCGCCGCTGCGGAAGTACTGCTTCATAATGGTACTATACCCGAGTTTTTCCACAACCGCTGTGACTCCGGTCACAACGCTCTGTTCCCAGTCCAGCAAACCTTCCCAATGGGTATTCCCCCAGCCACCCGGACTGTGAATGATAAGGACATCCTTGTTATGGGCTGAAGAATAGAGGTCCTTCAGTCCGGTAAAGAATAATTTGCGTTTTTTGGAGTTATGCGGGAACAGTTTCACTGCCAGCTGGCCGGCTGCTTCGATAACCGGCTGACCTTTTTCTGCAGTCGATGGCGGCGCGGCTTTACCCGATTTTGTCTGCTGCTTCAACAATTTGATGCTCCCTGGGAACTCTATCTTTCCGTTGTTGGAGATGAGTTCTTCCATCCTTTTGCCAAACCCAGATATGATGGTCGCGGATAATCCAGGCGGCAATCGACTGCCTCGAAGGATAGGCGATAAAAACAGACCCGGCAACCCGGTTCATTTCCGCCAGAGCTTGTTCCGCCATCTTCGTAGTAGGCATATGTTCCAGAACATGACTGCTGAATATAGCCCCAAATGATTTGTCGCTGAATGGTATATCGGTACAGCTGGCAACTACTGCGCAGGGATGACCGTCCAGTGCCCGGCGGTCGATGTCCAGGCAGACATCACCGTCTCCGTGTGCCGGTTTGTCAAACATTCTGCGGTAAGCTTTCACGCCCCACGGCCCCCCGATCACGAGCAGCGGTTTTCCGCTTTTCTCGGCATATTCGCAGGCGGCTACGTACTTGTGGTTTTTATCACGGATTTCCTGAATCCAGATGACCAGCTGCCATACACCGATGGCAAAAATAATACTGCTAAAAACCAGGACAGAAATTGTTATTGGTGAGGTCATAAAGCCCTCCGTTCTCAGTCTAGCGATCCATTGGCTTAATGCGTCCACTCCATAATACCCGGCAAACGCGATGATGAAACTCCTTAAACAGATACCCAGAAATGAGAAAAACATAAATTTGTAAGGCGGATATTTTAATAAAGCGATGGCGATAGTCATCGGCAGATGTATCGGGTTGGGGATTAGAGTCATTAAAAAGATCGTCCAGGAACCGGATTTCTTTAACCATTTAACAGACCGGTTATAGGTAGCAGAACTGAAACGGCGGCTTAATTTTTCCGATAGCGACTGGCCGCTGTAACCGATCATAAAAGTGGTAAATTGGGCCAGGCAAGCGGCAATCGCGGTTACCCCGCCTACCCAGACGACCGCCCAAATACCATAGCGCGCAGCCAAGATGCCGGGCAAAGTGAATGTCAGTACCCAATAGGGCATGGCAACCGGGGTCAAACTGAAAATACTACTGGCAAGAAAGGTCAATAAAAACATGCCGGCAAGGCCGAAGTTTTTGATGTTTGCCAGATTCTTGAGGTCGTTGCTGTAATAAATAACGAGAAAGCCCAGGACAATAGTAAGGATTATCCCCAGACTGCCGAAGAAAATTTCTTGTTTCGTAAAAAGACCGGTATGTTTTTTAACGTGATGCATGATATTTTCTTGCCAAACTCACTTAATTATATACCAGGGAGTCAAATACCGGAAAAATCCAGGGTATATTTTCCCAAGCATAAATTTGCCACTATTATAGCAATAATCCGCACTTCATCTCAAGAAGCCGTAAATTCCGCAATAATGCCCAGAAATTGCTTCAGGATAATAGAGGTGGCGCCCCAGATGACTCTATCGCCGAATTTATAACAGCCTGTATCCAGCATTTGGCCGCTGATCAGAACGGTGGTTTCACTGTAATTATTTTTATTCTGCAAGACGGCCAGCGGGACTTCAAGAATTTCTTCGGTCTCCCATTTGTCCGGCTTAAAATTGTAGGGATATGGGATCAGGCCAACAAAAGGCGAAATAATGTAGTTGGAGGTGGTAGTAGGAGTATCATCCAGTTGCCCCAGGATATCAACATCCTTCGGAATCAAGCCGATTTCTTCGCTGGCTTCTCGTAGCGCGGTATCGAGCAACGTGCTGTCCGCTTTTTCATAAGCGCCGCCAGGGAAAGATATTTGCCCCTTGTGGTCTTTGACGCGTTCGGTTCTCTGTATAAAGAGCAGGTGGTATTTGCCAGCTTTTAAAAAAACAGGCACCAGCACCGCCGATATTTTCTTGTCCGGCTCGGTGAGTTGCGCTACAGGACGTTTGGCCAGTACTTCCCTGAGTTTCTGAATCATCAGTTTAATACTAACACCGCCTTTAAACAGAGACAAATAGGACTAAAGACTAATTTGGGCGCAAGAGTTAGGTTGTCAGGAACTATTTCCGATTTGTGAATAATTAGTTTTGATGGTCTGATTTTTTCTCTTTTTTGACGACAAAAGGGGGTGTTTTCGCACTCCCTTTCCTTGATTTTCTATTTATATCCTTTGGGTTTATCAGAGAAAACGCTCAAAACGTTCCTTTTTGGCCTTGCATATCGGGCAAACTTCCGGCGGCCCGTCACGCGCGCACAGATACCCGCACACTTTGCAGCGCCATACCGGATAAGGCAGATTGGTCAGACTTACAGATACCGCATTAGCCATTGCCTTCCTCTGCTCGGGCGGAGGACGCCGCTCCGGTATCGATGTCAATTCTTGCTGTCCTTTGGCGACCGCCTCGGCGACGTAAAGCCCTCAGTAACAGGTCCCGTGTTCCACCACGTCGGCATCCCGGTAATCGCAAGGACAGATGATATCGAGGTCTTGCTCTTTGATACCAGCTGATAAACGGCAAGGGCAAGCCTGATACCCGTATCTTTTTTCGTTGGTCAGCAAGCCCTGCGCCAGCGATTTCGTGAACTCCACATCAGGATTGAGATAATAACCGCCGGAACGGGCATCTTTCTGCAGTTGCTCGTAGAGCTTATCGATCTGTTCCTGGCTGATAGATTGTTCTGCGCTCATTTGCCGAACATTTCCTTGAGTTTATTCTCCTGGAACCCGACTATACTATTGGTGTTGTCAATTATTATTGTGGGGAACGACATGCTGGGATTCCATTTCTGGATATTCACCATCGCATCCTTTTTTTCGGCATCGGTCATCAGATCAACATCATCGAAGTAATAATCCACGCCTAATTCTTCCAGCAGTTTTTTTGTTTTTTTGCACCAGGGACAAGTGCTCAGCGCGTACAAAACGATATGCCCTTTATTCTTGCCCGCTACGTGTTTTAACGCCATTTTCCATCTCCTGTTTCCGAGTATTTTTATCCAGGTCAGCCTACATTTTTATTTTCCCGGGTTGGTTTCCCTGCGCGCTTGTATATATTATTGAATCATTTTCGCTATACCGTACATTATCACCGCAACAGTGAAAAATCAAGCACACCCCGGGGCGACTCAGAATTGTGCCTGATTATATAGAATTACTTAAAAAGAAGAGAAAAAAGAGAGGGATTGTATGAACTGCACCCCTAAAGTTGGACAGTATGATATACTAAAAAACTTTGGGGGTGCATTTTTATGCCAAAAGGGATTTCGTATTCGGGGAAGTTTAAGCAGACGGTCGTAGAGGACTTCAGGAAGAATCTTCTCAGCTATGGGGAAGCCATGAGGAAATACGGGATAGGCGGGAAAAACGCGATCCAGCAATGGGAACGTATTTACCTTGAGGAAGGGCTGGAAGGATTAAGTATTGAGAGGCGAGGTCGGGGCAGTAAAGGGCGTCCGCCCAAGTTAGACAAGAAAGTCGAAGAAGACTTGATCGCAGAAGTCCAAAGGCTGAGAGCGGAGAATGACTATCTAAAAAAATTGAATGCCTTGGTTATAAAAGAAGAACGCCAAAACAGAAGGCGCAAGTGATCTGGGAACTAAGGCATAAACATAAGATTTCGCTGCTGATAGAGATATCCGCTCTGGCGCGCTCGACATACTACTACTATGTCAAACCGAGGACAGTGCCTGACAAGCACAGCGAAGTCAAAAAACAGATCACGAACATCTATCACGAAAATCTCGGACGTTACGGCTATCGCAGAATCACGATGGAGCTACGCCACCGGGGACATCTTATTAATCACAAAACCGTACAGAGGCTAATGAAAAAACTGGGACTATTTTGCCACGTCAGGATGAAGAAGTATCGTTCTTACAAGGGCGAAGTTGGAAAGATAGCGCCTGATCTCCTGAAACGTAACTTTGAGGCAACAGCACCGAATCAAAAGTGGGTAACTGACATCACGGAGTTCAGCCTGTTTGGGCAGAAGTTGTACTGTCATCGATTCTGGACCTTTACAGCAGGGATATAATCAGCTACACCATTTCAGTTCGGCCGTTGTTGTCCATGATTATGGAAATGCTGTATCAGGCATTTGCACAGATTCATGATGGTTTTAATCTCATTCTTCACTCTGATCAGGGCTGGCAATACCAACATAAGCACTACCAGGCTATGTTAAAATCAAATGGTGTAAGCCAGTGCATGAGCCGAAAGGGCAATTGTCTGGACAACGCGGTGATGGAAAATTTCTTTGGATTGCTTAAAAGCGAATTGCTATATCTACAATATTTTGATTCCATGGGACACTTCAAGGCGGAATTGATTAACTATATGGACTATTACAACAATCGACGTATTAAAGTAAAGTTAAAGGGCTTATCGCCTGCAATTCACAGACAACAAGCCCTTGCCCTTGTATTATAAAAATATTTGTCTAACTTTTTGGGGTCACTTCATATTCCCTCTCTTTTTTGTTCTCTTTTCGGGATCCAATTGCAACTTTTTATTTTACGGCACACGCGCGTAAGGCCGCGGGTAAACCACCGGACCATGTATCCGTGACGGTAGAATGATAGTTGCACCGCCTGTAACAGAGACCGCCCCGGTTTGCATGACATTCCGGACATCGATATCCACGCAGCATTTGCCGTCATCGATGTACTTCTTAACAACCTTACCCTTGACCCACGTTGTATCTCTGACCATTACAAACCGGCGGATTTGCGCGCTGAACTTCCACAGGAAACCGTCATCACCCATCCAGTTCGTCAATAGAATAAAACGCCAGGCTTCCAACTGCTGTCCGACTGCAAACGTCCGCTTAACAGCCGCGACGCCGTAAGCCATCCTGGTCTCTGCCCAAGGCACCTTCTTCCAGATGATCCTGTTCAAACGGTCTGACAAATTATGGGCGTGGCCGCCGGCATGCCAGGCCGCTTTTTCAATCTCGTTGTACGGTCCCCGTACCACCGGTTGCAATTCGTCGCCAACCCTGACATCTTCCCAGTACCGGGGAGTGGCGCCGCGTATCTCTTCCGCATCCTGCGCAGCATAAATCTCTTCCATTTGCTGTTTGGTGTATGTAGGTATTTCTTCCATTTCTGTATTGGCATGTGCATTTAACCGGGCTACTTCGTTGACATCCACCCACTGGTCGTAGCAGCTGTAGCCGGCCACCAGATCGCCACCCTGCCGGTAATAGTCGCATTTTTCGTAGGAGAGTACTTTCCGTCCGGCCCACTTGCTGGGCATTTCGATGTTATCGGAGGGACACATTACTCTATAAGTGAATTTATCGCCGACGCAAACCGGTTTGAACCACTCGCGGTCGCAGCCGGAATAATAACCGGCGATCTCCGGTATCATCGGGCCGTGATCCAAAGGAGATTGCGCATAAGTAATCGTATACAGATAGTTCGGAGGAGCGATCAAACACTTGTATCTGGTGTTTTTGGCATAATCCGGGTCGCGGAACAGCGGGTTCAGGTCGCCTTCGCCATTGACGAAAATCCTGATGCCATCTTCAGTCGCTTCCCGGTTGAGGGAATTATCGCTGAGGATATTGCCGACCCAGCCGGGTCCGCGGGATCGGAACTCTTCGCTGGTCAGGATACGCCCTTTCAGTTTGCCCCAGTCTTCTTTCATCTGGTCGAGGGGAGCTAACTTCTTTTTAGCAGGCATTTTTTAAACTCCTATATTTATTGTTACCGATTTAAAATATCAAAACTTCTCTTCTACAATTCCTAATGTCCCATAGAATTTTTCAGATTTTGATCTATCCAGAAGTGTGCTTCGTAGAAGAACAGCAGCTGAGGGCCGGACCCGCCCGAGATTACCGCATATTGCGCATTATAACCTTTGATCCACGGCCAGTAGAGGCAGAAGGCGTTCGGTTGAAGCAAAGATACTACGTAATGCTGCTGTGCCACATATTTGTTGCAATCCATTAATAACTGCTGCATTTGCGCGGTGCTGGTGGCTGCAATGGCCTGAGTATAAAAAGCATTAAAAACAGGGTCGTTTACCAGAGCATTATTGCCGGAGGCTCCTGTCTGGAATTTGGAGAATTGTCTAAGCGGATTACCGGTCGCGCCAAGTGTTCCCTGCGTGCGCATGGCAAATGCATCATTAGCATGGTTCGTCATCACAAAAGTGGTGAAAGCGGCTGACACCATTGGTCGAATTTCCATATTTACACCGATATTAGCAAAATATGACTTGACTATCTGCACTAAATCCGAATCTACAGCAGAGTCAACCACCAGGTCGGTGTTAAAGCCGGTCGGGAATCCTGCTTGCGCCAGGAGTTGTTTGGCCCCTGCCGGATTAAACGCATATTGGTCTTTCAGATCTTGCGGCCATTGACTATAAGGGAATCCCCAGCCAACAAGGTAATCGGAAGTCAACGAACACGGCCACGGGTCAGCAGTGCCGCCGTAATATGTGCTGGCCATTTCGGGCAGGTTTATTGCCATCTGCAGCGCTTGACGAACCCTGATATCGGTAAAAGGCGCCTTATCATTTCTCGGATCCAGACTATAGCCGGTCATCGGCGTTGGTATTTGTAATATTTCGGGATTGGTTTTCTTCACATCTCGAGCCTGTTGAAATTGAATTCCTTCCAGTATGTCGATCTTATGTGTCCGCATAGCCGCCATTGCCGTTGCCGGATCAGGGATGATCAACAATACAAGTTTATCGATGTAAGGCAGCTGGTTTTGTGGATAGCGCTCGTCGTGCCCCCAATAATTAGGATTCTTAACGAGAGTCGCCGAACTGCCGTCAACAAAATCACTCAAAATAAAAGGTCCCGTCCCGATGGCATGATGCCAATCGGTGACACCTCCCCAAAGCTGCACCGCGTCCGGATTTTCGATCGACGGAGACGCGCCCGGCGCCTGTAGATTTTCGGTAACGAACTCCGGGTTCGGCGTATTCCATTTCATGACGACCGTAAATTTGTCCGGCTCAGTAACGGACGCTAATTGTTGGTAAGCGGCCACGGCTCCCCAATAAGGGGCAGGTTTAGTAAAGCCGTCACCCAACCCTAACATCCGGTCAAAGTGGTACACGATGTCGTCCGCCGTAAAAGCGCGGCCGTTGGCCGGTGCGATGTTTTGCCAGGTGACTCCCTGCCGCACATGCAGAACAAAAGTGCCCGGACTTGTAAATTCCCAGCTCTGCACCAGCTGACCGCCTGCCTGTTCGTTAGACCAAAAGCTCAATCTGTAATTTTGTATTGCCGGATCCATCGTCCACTGCGGCGCAAATAATTGTTCCATCCACCCGGTATATACTTGCGGCAGCGCCTCACCTTGATATGGATCAAAATACAAAATGTTCTTGCTGATTTGCAGGGTCATCGTACCGCCGTATTGCGGTGTACCAAGACTGTCCCACCAATGGCCTGTCGCAGTGGCAGTTGAGGTGGTTACCGGCCTGGTTGTAGATGTTGTTAAAGGCGCCGTTGTGGTTAAAGCGCTTGTTGTCGATGTAACCGGAGTTTGAGTAGTGGTCGACTTTGACGTCGAAGTGGCGCAAGAAGCAAGAATCATTGATAGCAGGATGATACCAGTTACTATTGTCCAGATAATTCTTTTTTTCATTTTGCTCTCCTGTTATTCGCTGGCAAACTTTTAGAAATTTAACTGTATTTACTTAAAAGCAGGTTGTAGTTTTCCGCCAGCCCTGCAGCTTGTAACTTTTTTTGTTTTCTCCTGTAGTCTAAATTGGTTGATTTGTCTTGATATATTGCTTAAGTTATTCGTTATAATATCTATTATCGTATTCGCTATCGAATTAAAATTACGTGGTAGTATAGCATCCGTATCAAACCTTGTCAAACCTGTTGCAACATTGGATCAGTACCAGGTAAAAGTTTATAAGACGCGGTGGCCTTTGTCTTTCTTTAGCTTCCGGTCGATCCAGAACCGCGCCGAATAGAAACCCAGCATGCTGGGGCCTCCGGCTCCCATCCAGATCGAATGGGCCTGTGCATTATAGCCTTGCAGCCAGGGCTGGCAGAGCGAGTATTGCACCGGTAGTAACAACGATAATGTATAGTGCTGACGCGCGACACGCTCATTCGCGTCTTTTAATACCTGTTTCAGCTTATCTTCTGTATCCGCTGCCAGAGCCTTTGGATAAAGCGCATCGAAAACAGGATCGCTCACCATCTGGAAGTTGGCAGAATAGCCGGTGAGAAACCGGGTGATCGCCCTGAGCGGTGCGTAAGTTTGCCCGAGCGGGCCGTACGGACGGTAGACTAACTGGTCATGCTTATGTTCGATGGCAACGAATTTAGCCCATTCCAGTGTTTCCATCTTCCGTATTTCCATGTCAATGCCAACATCAGCAAAATAGGACTTGACGATCTGCAGCAATTCCAGATCTCCGTCAACATCGGCCACGACGTTCGTCTTAAAGCCGTGGGGATAGCCGGCATCGGCCAGTAATTTCCTGGCCGCGGCAGGATTATAAGCGTATTCATCTTTTAAATCTTGCGGCCACTCATCATACGGGAATCCCCAGCCCTTTATATTCCTGTTAGTCAGGGTGTCCGGATACGGCTCGACCGAACCGCCGTAGTACGATTTAGCGATGTCCGGAAGATCGACTGCCATCTGCAGCGCTTTGCGGACCCTGATGTCGTTAAAAGGCGGACGGTCATTTCTTGGTTGTAAGGTAATCGTAGGTCCGTTCGTATTGGGTATCTGCAGTATTTCCGGGTTGGTTTTGCTTAGCGCCTGAGCGGCTTTCAGTGATACCTGGTTCATTACATCGATCTTACCGGCGCGCATCGCTTCAATCGCTTCCGCTTCGTCCGGTATTATCAGAAACTTCAGTTTATCGGCATATGGGAGTTTGTTCTGTGGGTACCGCTCGTCATGTGCCCAATAATCGGGATTTTTCGCCATGGTCGCCGAACGCCCGGGCACAAAATCTGTCAAAATGAAGGGACCTGTGCCGACGGCATGGTGCCAGTCACTGACATCTCCCCATTTCCGCACCGCTTCCGGATTCTCCAGGCATTGCGCATTCCCCACATTGTGCAGCGTCTCCATAATAAAATCCGGGTTGGGAGTTTTAAACTTGAAGACAACCGTATATTTATCCGGCGCTGAAACAGATACCAGATCTTTAAATCTGATGTCCGCGTCCCGGTACGGGCTTGGTTTCCTATAACCTCCACCCAGGCCGTAAAGACGGTTGTAATGAAACAGCACATCATCGGCGGTAAATTCGCGCCCATTTACCGGAGGGATGTTTTGCCAGCGAATCCCTTTACGTAAATGGATGATGTGGGTAGCTGGATCCGGGAATTCCCAACTCTCCGCTAAATTGCCTTTCTGGTATTTGGAAGGATGCCAGGCTATCCTGTAATTCCATTCATCCGGGTCCAAAGTCCAAATATCCGCCACCAGCCTTTCCATCCAAGCCCCGTAGATGCTCGTCAGCGTCTCGTTGAAATAAGGATCGAAATTAACAATGTCCCGGCTGGCCCGGATTACTATTTCATCGCCGTATTCCGGAATGCCCAGATTTTGCCACCACGCATTTTTCGTTTCCATGCTATTTGCCCCTCTCAATGTCCGCAATCTAAAGTCTTTTCTTAGTTACCTATCCTACACTTTTGGATATCGTCCTACAAATATGGATGAGAAACCGGTTTTTACGATGGTTAGATAAAAATCAAATCTTTAATTTGCTTCGCCGATCTCGATCATGGTGTTTTCCGGCGCTAATATGAAAGCAACCCGGTGTCCGGGGCGCACCTCGGTCACATCCTGAATGACAGTAGCTCCTTCGATCTTTGCGCGTTTTACCACCGTTTCGATGTCATCAGTCCGCACACCCAGGTGCTCCAAACCGAAATGTTTATGCGGGTTGTTGGAGGGCTCACGCTTATCCGGCGTATCCGGGGCCATGATCGCTAGCCTAAAGCCTCCCAGATCGAGCGAAACCGAAGGAGCGCCGTTCGGCAAAGTCCCCTTGCGGGTTATTTTCGCGTCGAAGGTGTTTTGATAAAATGCCGCCAATTTCATCGGGTCCGGAGTGACGATGTGTACGTGTTCCAGCCAAACTTTCGCCATAATCAAACTCCTTAATAGGTATTTTACTCAAGCCTTCAGCTATTACTGTTCGACCAGTTTCAACTCGATGACTACTTCATTCGCCCTGTCCGGGCAACTCATAACAATGGTTTTTTCCTTTGTTCCTTCTTCCCATATATTCCCGCCGCTCTGCATTATGCAAAGGTTGGGGAATGCAGTATGGTAAAGCCAGCCGCATGTTCCCGCGGTATCACGGGTGCTGATTTCAAAAGTATCACCGGTTTTATGTCCCCATCCGCAAGTTCCCTTTACAGATTTTATTGTCCCGAAAATTTTCCTTTTTGCCATCTGGATCCTCCTTTTTTATTATTCCCAAGCTTCTTCCCGGAATTATTCAAATATTAACATCGAATCTTGATGTCAACAATAGGGTATTCAGCTATTTGATACAAATTTGATTTTGTAAGTCTAAGTCCGGCCCTGTCCATACTATTTTCCTAGTAGACCTTGTACTATCGTAGCCTTGTTTGATTGATGAAGTCAGCGCAATATGGTAATAAGCAGATTCTGTTCCAAAAGTGACAGCGGAATAACTGATATTTTGAAAAGCAATTTACCCGGCTGACAAGAATACTGCACTACTACAGCTTGGTGAACATATTCTCTGATTGAAGGAGTGAATCAAATGAAAAAAGAATCAAGTGCGCCTGAACAGATTGAAAAAGTGGCCGCAAAGCCGGATTCAACGGCACGGCTAAGTCGTCTTCTTGCCGAAGAAGGAGACAAGATAAGAGACAAAGCAAATCAGGAATCGGCTCACATTATTGCCAAAGCCAGAGAGGAGTATAAGCTGCGGCTTACTCAGTTCCTCGAAGAAGAACGATTAAAAATAAGGGAAGAGGCAGTAAACGAAGCTGCCGGTATTATTGCTAAAGCTAAGACGGAAAGAGACGAAATCCTGCGGGATGCCAGTGCGGAAGCCCAATACCAGATCGAACGCGCCATCGTAGAAGTGAAAAAACTGGCGGAAAAAGAAGCGGTTAACTACGTCGAGGCATCAAAAAAGGAAGCCGAATTTATCTTAGAGGAATTTCAGAAAGAGGCCAGAAAAAAGTCCGAACTGGAGGCCGGCGCCATTATAACCAGGGCAAACACTAAAGCATCGCAAATTACAGCCGAGGCAATACTATCTGCCAGAAAAGCCGCCAAAGAGGAAAAAGCCCGCGAAATTGACCGCATTATTGTTCAGGCCAAACAGCAAGCGGAAGATATCCTGATCAGAGAAAAACAAGCGGCCAGAGAAGAAGCCGCTAAAATAAAGGCATCTGCGGAAAAAGAGGCGCAAGCCTTGAAAAACCGCTTCCGGTCGGAAGCCAGACAAGCCGCGCATGAAGAAGTCTTACAGGTTAAAGATGACCTCCTGTTACAGGTCAAAGGGCACCGGGCTAACTAATAACCCAAGCAAAATAATTCCGCAATAATAGGGAGAGGGAGCAGTTCACAATGCTCCCTCTCTTTTTAATTTCTATTTGGC
>Ga0182010_10000197_pt1 | contig 34114 bp, 29 predicted proteins | sample 611E1MmetaG_FD_120488 | JGI IMG/M metagenome (GOLD analysis project Ga0182010, IMG submission 120488) | Permafrost microbial communities from Stordalen Mire, Sweden - 611E1M metaG | ecosystem: Environmental > Terrestrial > Soil > Wetlands > Permafrost | place: Sweden: Stordalen | collected... | reverse complement strand
CGCAGCCGGAAGGTTTTTCTAACATTTTCGTTGGAAATCAGGTCGAGGTAACGCTGCCGGTACCGCAACTCCACGTCGCTCAATCCGTGCCATTTTTCCGGCAGCGGCTGCAGTGATTTGGAGAGCATGGTTAATGTTTTCGCTCTGATCGTAGGCTCTTTGCTGCGGGTGCGGAAAACTACACCACGCGCTCCGATAATATCGCCGATATCTAATTCCTTGAGTAATGCCATGCTTTGTTCATCAAGTTCATTTTTACTGATGAACAGTTGTATCTTCCCGGAGCCGTCCTGAATGTCTAAAAACGAGATTTTGCCCATCGTACGATTGGCCATCATGCGGCCGGCCACCGTTACTTCTTCGGTTTCTGTCTTGCCTGACTGTTCCGCCTGTGCCAGTAATTCAACAGCCTGCTGAGCAGTATGCGTCCGTTTGTAGCGGTGTGGATACGGGTCAATCCCCATCGCGCGGATATTCGCCAGTTTTTGCAGTCTTTGTTCCGGGATACGTTCCATTCCTGAAGGCATTTTCATCTCACACCAATTTATTTGATAGCATTATATTAACATAAAGCAGCCAAATCCTAAATACGCGAGGCTGAAAGTACTGATTGACATAAAATTGATACCCATTATATAATGGGGCAACTTCTGTCACAAGTTCCAGATAACGGCCAGCCATGACAATAATAAATCAGGCTGATATTAGAGGAGAAACTATGAATTATCAAAATATCCTGCTGGAAACTAAAGATGGGATCACCAGACTGACGATCAACCGTCCCCCGGTCAACGTGATAAATTACGAAGCCATATTGGAAATCAATTTTGCCCTGCGGGAATTAAAAAATGACGAGGCAAGCAAAGTGTTGCTGCTGCGTGGCGCCGGGAACAAGGCTTTTTGCGCTGGCGTGGAAGTAAAAGACCACATCGGGGATAAAATGCCCATGATGATGAAAGAATTCGGGCAGATATTCAGTCTGCTGAAAAATCTGGGGAAGCCGAGTATTGCCGTAGTAAACGGCGTGGCGTTGGGAGGCGGTTGTGAACTGGTGGCCGGTTGCGATCTGGCGGTAGCCTCCGACAAGGCCAAGCTCGGACAACCGGAAATTGTTTTAGGGGGATTAGCTCCTGCCGCCGCCGCGCTTTTCCCGAAGATCATGGGGCAGAAAAAGACTTTTGAAATGATCGTATTGGGAGAAAACATCAGCGCCCAGGAAGCCGAGCGTATCGGTCTGGTTAACAAGGTTGTACCGGAAGAAGCGCTGGACAAAACTGCAGAAGAAATGGCCCGCAAGTTACTGGAGAAAAGCCCGCTCAGTGTCAAACTCGTCCGGGAGGCTGTGTATCAGTGCTCCGATGCCGCTGATTTCCAGAAAGCAATTACCATTGCAACCGAGCTGGGGATCCGCAGCTGGGAAACGGAAGACGGACAGGAAGGGCTGAAAGCCTTCACCGAGAAACGAAAACCTGTCTGGAAGAATAAATAAACCTGATTGTTGAATCTTGAATTTTGATTATTTTAGAAACAGTTATGCCGTCATCATCACAATATATTCGTGACATAACGGCATAACAATAATTCTTATTAAAATTGCTTCAGTTTGAGGTTATTTCATCTTGGTTTCGCGTTCGAGGACCTCGGAGATCGCTCTGTAACCTTCACCGCCGAAAGAACTGAGCTGCATGGTAAGGAGTTCCGAGTATTTAAAACCTTTGGAAGCAATCCAGTCGCGGTGCTCTTTATCACCGCGCCCGATCATATGGCGGGCAAGGTCAAGCGTCGTTGTGGAAACTTTTATACAGACCGGACATTTATAAGCCATCGGTTACTCTCCTGGTTAACTATTTTTTGTGTTTAATCCCTGAATAGTAGTTTAAAGAGTAGGAGACTAATCTCCTACTCTTATTATTATAAAACTATTTGCCCTTTTTCTCTTTTTCTTTCTTTTCTTTCATTGCCATGAAAATCTTTTCCGGAGTGATGGGCAGGCTGGTAACGGTAACACCGACGGCATTGCGTACAGCATTGGCAATTGCGCCAGCGGTCGGGTTGGTCAAACCTTCACCAGCTTCCTTCGCGCCGAACGGTCCTTCCGGTTCGTAGGTATCAACCTCGATAATTTGGGTTTTCGGCATATCCAGCGAACGGATAACTTTGTAGTCAGCGAGGGAAGGATTAAGAATTTTACCCTGGTCCATCGGCTGGTCTTCGCACAGCGCGTAGCCGCCGGCCATCATGATGGCGCCTTCGAGCTGACCGGTGATACCGACAGGGTTGACGACCGTGCCGCTTTCGTGTGCGGTGACGACATCAATCAGTTTCATCTTGCCTGTTTCAGGGTCAACTTCAACTTCGACGGCTTGTACACCAAAACTGTAAGCCGGGGATATCATGCCTTTGCGGTGCGGGGTATAATGACCGCGCCCAATGATTGTTTCGCCGTCGCGTCCGCGGATAGCTTGTGCGCAGATCTCGTAATAGGAAACTCTGCGTTCCGGGCGGTCGGCCAGGTAGATCCAGCCGTCTCTGATATCCAGGTCATGTACGATGTTGACGCCCATCTTGGCGGCAGCGAATTCGATGATCTGACGTTTGGCATCAGCCGCGGCCATTTTGCAGGCGTTGCCGTTCATTAATGTTTCACGGCTGCCCCAGGCGCCGAGGTCGGCGGGACAAATGGCAGTATCAGCAGCGTGAATCCGAATATCGGAAAGTTTTACGCCGAGTTCTTCCGCGCAGATCATGCTGAGAGTGGTATCTGAGCCCTGGCCGATGTCGCAGGCGCCGGTGAACAGGTCCACTTTGCCGTCAATACTGACTTTAACGATGGCGGAGGAGAAGGCGTAAGGCGTATCGAACCAGTTGAAGATGCCGCCTGACATGAAGCCGTACGCCGCGATGCCGATACCGTGGTTGGCGGGTAATTTGCCGCGTTCCTTGATATAATTATCTATTTTGTCCAAACACTGGTGTAAACCGCAGCTCTGGATAAAAGCCTGACCGGGTACTTCGTAGTTCGGAACCATGCCGTTCTTGCGGCGGATTTCGATGGGGTCGATGCCTAATTCTTTGGCCAGTAAATCTATTTGCTGTTCACCGACAAATACAGCCTGAGGAGCGCCGAAACCACGCATGGCAGAGGTCGGTTCGGTATTGGTATAGGCGCGGTACCCGTCATAGCGGTAGTTGGGATATTTATACGGGAATGACGAGAAGAAGCCGGTCAAATAGAGTGCGGTAGCTCCCATTCCGGTATAAGCGCCGCCGTCGGTGATGCCGCGGATCTCTTTGGCCAGGATGGTGCCATCTTTCTTCGCGCCGATGCGGGAGGTATAGACAATGGGGGTACGCCGCTTAGTGGCTGTGAATTCTTCTTCACGGGTAAGGACAATACGGACCGGGCGGCATATCTTCTTCGAAAGTAATGCCGCGCAGAACTGGGCGGAATCAAGTTCAAATTTACCGCCGAAGCCGCCACCGACCGGAGGCTTAATGACGCGGATATCGCCCTCGCGCATGCCCAGCATGCCGGCCAGCAGTACCTGCGTGTAATAAGAGGCCTGGGTGGATGCCCAGACAGTCAGTTTGCCGTCATAGCTATAGTTAGCTGCGGCGCAGTGTGTTTCCATACACATGTGTGCCTGTGACGAACAGACGAAATGATCTTCGCGGATCACATCGCACTGTTTGAATGCTTCGTCAACATCGCCCCACTCGATATGGCGGGTGACATTGATGTTCAGTTCTACACCCTCATGAACCTGCGGCGCATCTTCTTTGATTGAGTCCAGCTGGTTATAGACAGCGGGCAGTGGTTCGTATTCCACATCGATCAGGTTTAAGGCTTCTTCCGCAGTGTACTCATCGATGGCGGCAACAGCTGCTACCGGGTCGCCGATATAGCGGACTCTCTCGCTGCAGAGGATTTCTTCATCGCACAGTTCGGGGAACCGGCGCCAGATACCCTGTTTCTTATGGATAGTATCTTTGGCAGTGACAACTGCATAAACGCCTTCCATTTTTTCCGCTTTGCTGGTATCGATGCTGACGATTTTAGCAGAAGCGTAGGGGCTGCGTAAAATTTTGCCGTAAAGCATATTGGGTAAAACGATATCAAAGGTGTATTTAGCAGTACCGGTGACCTTTTCGGTTCCGTCTACGCGATGTACATTTTTCCCAATGACTGAGTATTTATCGCTCATTTTGTCTCCTTATAATCACCCCGGCTTACTGCTTCAACGGCCCGGAGGATGCTGTTGTACCCTGTACAGCGGCAAATGTTGCCGTCAATACCGTCTCTGATCTGTTCATTGGTCGGATGGGGGAACATATTCAACAGCCCTTTGCATGACATCAGCATACCGGCGGTGCAGAAACCGCACTGATACGCGCCGTAATCAAGGAATGCTTTCTGCAGCGGGTGCAATTGCGCGCCGTTGGCCAGACCTTCCACCGTGGTGATTTCTGCGCCGTTGGCGGACAATGCCAGCACCGAGCAGGCTTTTACGGATTTACCATTCATTACTACTGTACATGCACCGCAGGCGCCCTCATTACAGCCGCGTTTGGTGCCGGTTAATCCAAGGTTTTCCCGGAGGACTTCCACCAGTAATGCCCTGGGATGTATCGAAAGCTCATAGGGTTGACCGTTAACTGTCAGTTTCAGCTCTTTAAGCATGCTATCCTCCTTAACCTGCCTTCGCTTTAGACATGGCTTCTTTAGTTACCCGTGCCGTCAGGACTTTAACCAGCTCACGCCGGTATTCTTCGCTGGCGCTGATATCGGAGACCGGTTCGGCTTCTTCGGAAGCGGCCTGTCCGGCCTTTTTCAGTAAAGCATCAGTGATCTTCTTGCCTTTCAGAATTGCTTCGGCGGCTTTCGCTCTCATGGGTCTGGGAGCGGCTGCGCCTAAGGCAATACGGATATCGCTGCACGTATCATCTGCGGCGAGTGTAATGCAAGAAGCGACGCTTACGGTTGCCATGTCACTGGCGATAATATTGAATTTGGTGTATGCGGCTCCGGTGTGCGGCGGGGGAGCCGGCAGCTGTATTTCGACCAGCATTTCGCCGTGCTGCATTGCGGTCTCAAAATAATCGATGGAGAATTCTTCCATGTCCATGATTCTTTCGCCCTGGGCACTGGCCAGTTTAACATTGGCGCCTAATGCCATTAATACGGGCGCCGGGTCGCCGGCCGGGTCACCGTGGGAAATATTACCGCCGATAGTGCCGCGGTTGCGGGTTTGCGGGGTGGATAGCAGATGCTCCATTTCAGAGAGCACTTTGAAAGGTCCTTGCATTAACTCGGAGTATTCAATCTCGCGGTGGGTTGTTAATGCCCCGATCTTTAGGCCTTTCTTGCCGTCAGATTTGATGTAGTTTAATTCCTTGATACCATAAATATCGATGACATTTTCGGGGGCGATCAACCCTTGTCTCATTAAAATGAGTAATGATTGCCCGCCGGCAATTATCTTGTAATCGTCCCGATATTTGTCCAAAAGACCGAGTGCTTCGCTGAGCGTCTTAGGACCAAAATACTCAAAGTCCTTTATCATGCTTGCCTGACCTCCTTACATTTCTCCGGACTTTTAAAAACTGTTATTTTATTTTTTCTCTTGGGAATTTAAAAAGACAAGCCTTAGCTGCCTGTCTTTTCCTTCAATTTCTTTTCGAGGTTCCTGGTGAACTCATCGCCGACGCTCTTGACCTTGGCTCTCATAATTCTCTCACCGAAGGTCGCCAGTTTGCCGACCATGCTGACATCGGCTTTATAATCAATCTCACAGGTGCCGCCGGTCTGTTCTGCCAGATGAACGGTAAGATCGATGCCGAAAGTACCGAGTTTACCAAGGGCTTCTCCTCTGCCGACCGCTTTGACGTATGTCGGGGGGGTGATCTCGGTCAGATTAACCACGAATTGCAATTTTACAGAGATAGGACCCACGGATTGTTTAACTAAACAATTGTAGGTCTTGTTATCGGTAGATTCAATTTTTTCCGCACCCGGAATGCAGGAAGCCAGCGTACCCGGTTCCAGCACGAGGGCCCAGACATCATTTATTTTACCTTTGACGACAAATTTACCGTCGATCTGCATTTAGCATTTCTCCCTTTCGTTCTTTAATTAATATCTCAAATGGGTCAAATGGTTTTGCGGCAATGTATTTCGGGATTTCGACCGATTTGATTTCTGCTGGCCGTCTCGCTGTACCCAGATAACCGCGGTAATCGCGGCTATAGCACAGGTTGACGTGCCGCCCCCGATACAGGGCGCATTCTTTGCATAATTTATCCGAGAATGGACACTTAACTTTATCTTTTGCCATAAAACCTTCTAATAAAACCCCGATTTACTACTAATTACTTAAGGCGCGGTTATTTTTTAACAGGTTCAAAGGCGAAGAAAACGCGCGGGCTTTCCTTGGTTCCTTCCTTAATATCCATGATCATCGGCGGGATAGAGAAAACAAATAATTTAACCTCGTCGCCCTCTTTGAGCTGTCCGGCCGGACAGTTGACGATGCGGGAAAGCATCCGTAATCCGTTACCCAGGTCGATGATGGCATGAATCAACGGCGCTTCGAAACCGAGTGGAACACCGGCCACTTCTTCGCTAAGATTCAGCACCTTGCCGTGGTCCGCCAGCTCAACCCATTCCAGTTCGTCCGAATTACATTCGGGGCAAACAACACGGGGCGGGAAAGGAGTCGTGCCGCATTTCTTGCATTTGGTAGTAGTCAGCTTCTTCTGCGCAAGGTTCTCATAAAACTTGGAAATCCGGTTGAACTCAGGAGCTTCAATCGGATAGAAGTCCATGGTGGCGAAATATTTACCTTCTAACACGGGTATCCCTGGTATTGGCATAATTCCTCCTTAACTCAATAATATAGTTCTCTTACGGTTCCAAACCATAAACGAGGACGGTATGTTCTACGTTGAGTCCGCTCAGGTTATGAGTCAGGCCGATCTTGGCGCCTTTCACTTGTCTGGTGGCTCTTCCCTGCAGCTGTTTCATAATTTCCATTCCCTGACGGATACCGGTACCGCCGAACGGGTGCCCGACGCCTAATAGTCCGCCGTCGGTGTTGATCGGGATCCTGCCGCCGATATCGGTCTGACCGGCAGCGATGAACGGTCCGCCTTCACCCTTCTTGCAGAAACCAAGTTCTTCCGCTTCGATCAATTCGGAGATGGTGAAGCAATCATGGGTCTGGGCGACATCGATATCGCTGGCTTTTACCCGGGCTACTTCGTAAGCTCGCTTGACTGCAGTTCTCATATGAACCCAATCAGCCAAATCTTCACCCGGCCAGTTCGCCGACATGCTGTGGCGGGTAGCCTGGGCTGTGCCTCTTATATAAACCAGAGGATGGTTGCTAAATGCTTTGGCTCTATCAGGAGTGGTTAAGATCGTCATGGACGCGCCGTCCGTGATCGGGCAGCAATCAAAGAGTGTCAGCGGAGGAACGATCGGTCTGGCCTTCATGACCTCTTCCAGCGTGACTTCTTTTTGGAATTGGGCTTTGGGGTTGACGGCCGCCGCGCGGCGCGCTTTGACGGAGACTAACGCCAGATGCTCTTTTTTGGTGCCGTAGCGTTTCATGTGGTCTTTCGCTGTCATTGCAAAGAACGGTCCGGGAAGTCCCATTCCATGGGGCGCGTCCCAGTCATGGTCGATGGAAGCCATTTCACTGTAATAGGCTTCCCACATTTGCGGGGTGTAAAGTTTCTCGCCGCCGGCTACCGCAACGACATCGGCCATTCCGGCTTTTACCAGACCCGCGGCCAGGATGATCGCCGAACTACCGCCGGCGCAGAGTGTGTCAACCCTGGAGCACATATTTAGAGGTTTAATACCGATGCGCTCGGCCATTACCGGAGCGGCATTGACCTGGAATGGATTTCTGCCGCAATAGGAAGAGGCGAACAAAAATCCGTCGATGTCTTTTCGCTTGATACCGGGAATGTCATCGAAGCAGGCTTTAGCTGCTTCCTGGACGACGTCTACCAGACTTGCAGAACGGCGTCCCCACTGACTCATGCCTCCACCAATCATGCAGACCTGTCTTTCACTCATGTAGTTTCCTCCCTTGTTAGATTGGTATCACCAAATTATTACTATTCAATCAAGAAACGAAAAGTAGTATTCCAATTTGAGGTGCAATTATGTTATAAAATTGCGGAAGTTGAAACGAGTTGAAATTCAGTATAGGGTGATTGTGAACCAGAGTGCTTTTTAATGGCCGGACAATCGCTGGTTACATTTCCTTACATTGAAGATAACATACCGCCAATCTCCTCGTCAATGGCGAACCCATGCTGCTCATTTTGTACGTTTTCGCAAGCTATTTAGATACGACCGACAGTGTATCAACAAGGTTACAAATTTGTAAAGGTTTGGCCCCACCCTGGTCAGTTCTCTCCGCGCCGGAGTAATTTTCGTCCCGGGTGGGGCACAGTTGTATTCTCAAGTTAGCGGGAGTAAGAGAGAGGGTGAACATTTACACCACCCGCGCTGGGCCTTTACCGGCCGAAGTCTGCCATAAAAAAAGCCCCGCCATTTTTGGCAGGGCTTTTTATTTCTAAACTACAGCAGGTTATTGTTTTTTTGCTACGCTTTCCTTGAGTTGTTTTAATCTCTTCTCGCTGAGGCTATAGCGTCCGATGCCGCCCCGTAACCGCGGGTCCAGCAGGTCTCTGAGACCGTCACCAAACATGTTGATACCATACACAGCAAGCGTCAGACAAAAACCAGGCCACAGCGCCAGTTGGGGCTTGGCTTCCATGTATTGTCTGCCTTCGTTGCTGAGCATGCTGCCCCAGGAAGGAACTCCGGGTGGGACGCCTAAACCAAGGAAGCTTAAACCGGCTTCCTGCATGATCGCGCCGCCGATACCTATTGTAAAGTTGATGATGATAGGAGCCATGATGTTTGGCAGGATATGGCGCATCATTATTCGCGCGGGCGAGCAGCCGATGGCTTCCGAAGATTGCACGTACATATTGGATTTAATGGCGATGACCGCGCTCCGGATGACCCTGGACGAATTGATACCGCCGGAGATGCCGATGACCATGATGATCTGGAACATGCCATTGCCGATAATAGACATTACCGTCATTAATACCAGGAACGATGGCATTGACATCCAGACATCGACGAATCTTTGCCAGAACAGGTCTACTTTACCACCGGCGAAGCCGGAAATTATCCCGAGAACAGTAGAAATCCCCGTAGATAACGCCGTGGCGCACAGGCCGATGATCATCGAAACGCGCGCGCCGTAGATCAGACGGCTCAATAGATCACGGCCCAGCTGATCGGTACCCAGGAGGTATTGTGAACTTGGCGCGTGCAGCCGGTCGATGAGGTGAATTTCATTCATACCGTAAGGCGCCAGCCACTGCGCAAAGATTCCCGTAAATAACAAAAGGATAACAACGACCAAACCGAAAGTACCCAGCGGTTTTTCCTTGATCAGTCTGACTATCAGGTCAGAAAAAAATCCACGGCGTTTCTTTTCAACTCGCTTTTTGACAACGGGGGCTTCACCGTAAGTAGTCATCCTTAAACTCCCTTTTGAGCGCTTTTTTCTATTGATAATGGATTCTGGGATCTAACCAGCCGTAGGTCAAGTCAACCAGCAGGTTAACGATAATAACGAACGTCGCAAAGACGAGATTAATACCGGAGACGATCGGGTAATCACGCTGGTTGAGAGCTTCCAGCAGGAGACGCCCGATGCCGGGAAGAACAAAGATCTGTTCGATAATTACTGATCCGCCGATGATCATCGGTAATTGCATACCGATAATTGTAACAACCGGGATCAGTGCGTTTTTCATGGCATGCCTGATGACAATGACTCTTTCGCTTAAACCTTTTGCCCAGGCTGTACGGGTGTAATCCTGGCGCAAGGTTTCCAGCATCATGGCGCGCGTCATTCTCATTGAAGTCCCGGTGAGACCGGTGCCGAGGACGATCGCCGGCAGCAGGAACATCCCGATGTTACCCAATGGGTCTTTACCGAATTGAATTAACTCCATCGGCGGCGACCAGCCCCACCAGATGGACGGGTAAATCATGATCATCGTGCCGATCCAGAAAGCAGGCACAGAGATCAGTAAGATGGCTAAACTACGCAAGATGTAATCCGGAATCGTGTCTTGCCTGATTGCGGCGTAAACACCCACAGGGATACTGATGATGATACCAATGATGAGACCCATGACACCCAGCTCCAATGTTACCGGGAGGCGGTGCCCAATCTCCGAGGCAATATCACGGTGACCGTTCAGGGAGTAACCCAGACTGCCTTTGGTGACGATATCTCTGACCCAGCGGCCGTACTGTACGTAGACCGGCACATCCAGACCTAACTCGTGTTCGATGGCGGCGCGGTCGATTACCGCGGTACCGGCTGAAGGTTGAATTTCCGCGATGATCAGATCGACAACATTGCCAGGGATGAAGCGGACCAACAGGAAGACAACCATCGAAACTAAGATAACAGTAACGGGAATCCATAACAGTCTTCTAACTACATATGCACCCATGTTAACCTCTCAATATTTGATCAGATATAAAATGGTATCCCATGCAATGATTACCGGTTGTCAGGAGTCCTTATCACCCACCCACCCACCCAACCTTGCAGGACTGCTTCGAGTATCTATCAGGTCCTTTGCTAGTGTAGACATTTACTAAGTTGGAATTAAAACTATTATTCTGGTATAGATTTCCCAGTTTGCTTAGTATAATATCAACCCATTAATCTATAGCGACCCCTTCGGCTCATCATTGACGCTATCGCAACGAACGGTTATATAATACTCAAAAAATAACGCTTAAACCTGATACCCTTTGACCAAAAATGTGTGGTAGACATTTCTTTCACAGTAATAAAAGTTACAGACTCTTAAGCGTTCTTTATATAATATCCCCCTAATTATTAATTGTCAATACAATCGTTGATATTATTTAATTAGTGTTGTAAAAGCTTATCTTTGAGATTCAAAATAAATTCAACGCGCAGGGAACTTACTCCCCCCGTTCTGAGATTAAGTCACTAGCGTATTCACGGTAATATTTGACGAAAGCTTATTAAAGTTTTTGTCAGATATTAACAAAATATTCAAGCCGGTCTTTTTACTTGGCAAAAAGGCAACAAAAAACTATCGCCGTTTAAACCGGTCTGTCTGACTTTCAGTTTGGACGCCTGACTGGGATTACTGGCCCTTAAATTTAGGCGCTCGTCTGCTGAACATGGAAGTAATGCCTTCGTTCAGGTCTTTCGTGAGACTGAGACTAGCTGCGGCCTCGGTTTCAATAAATGCCCCTGTTCTCTGGTCGGATTGCGCACCGTAATAAAGCAGCGCTTTGGCCATCTTCTGTGCCAGCGGTGCGCCGTTCGCAAGTTTGCGGGCGATTTCTTCTACAGCAACCTCGAATTTATCCGACTCGGCTGTGTAGTTGACCAAGCCCCATTCCAGGGCTTTGTCCGGTGTTACCGCGTCAGCCAGCAATACCATTTCTTTGGCGCGGGTGCCGCCGATCAGACGAATGGCGCGTTGTGTGCCGCCCCAGCCGGGGATCAAGCCCAGGGTCAGTTCCGGGAAACGCAACTGTGCCTTTTTACTCATGATGCGGATATCGCAGGCCAGCGCTAATTCCAGACCGCCGCCGACTGCCGCGCCATTGATGGCGGCAACGATCGGTTTCGGATAAACTTCCATGCGGGTATAAAGGGTCTGGCCGTAATCGCTGAATTTCAGGACGCTATCGGCTTTCCCTGAGGCAAAAGCGGATACATCGGCGCCGCCGCAGAAATTAGAGCCTGCGCCGGAGATCACAACGCAGCGTACATTATTATCATTCTCAACCTCATCCAGTGCCTTGCTGATTTCGGCGACAAAGTCCAGATTGAGGGAATTGGCGCGCGCAGGCCGGTTTAACACCAGTCTGGCTACTTTGGTCTCTTTGTTGGCGGTCAATTTTACAAATTCGAATTTTCCGAAACCGTAGGAGTAGAAACCTTCGCCGGTCTTGCGGCCTAATTTGCCTTCGGCGACCATTTTGGTTAATACGGAAGACGGCTTGTAACGTTCATCCTTATATGTGGTATAAAGGCGATTTAATTCATTAACAATATTATCGATGCCTTCGCTGTCGGCCATTCTGAGGATGCCCCGGGGGAAGTTCAGACCGAGCTGTACGGCAATATCGATCTCATCACGGGTAGTAGCTTTTATTTCCAGCAATTTGGCGCTTTCATTGACACCGCACGCCAGCACGCAAATCGGGTCGAAGTTAGCGCCGGCATTCATCGGTATTTCATTGGTTTGCCCGTTTGTCCAGTCGTAATAACCTTTACCGGTTTTCTTGCCGTAATTCTTTGCTTTATAAAGACTTTCCAGTAACGGAGCGGGACGGTAGCTCTTATCCAGCGTCTCGGCGAAGTACTCCATAACGTGGAACTCAACATCGATTACGCCGTTGGTCAGGGTATCTTCCAGTTCCAGCAAACCCATCGGCAGGCCCAGTTTAAATTTAAGCGCGGAGTCTACTTCCAGCGCGGTTTTTGCTTCATTGTGGGCGATCGCCCAGTCGGATTCGTTGCTCATCACGCAGAAGATGCGGTTTGCGACAAAACCGGGCACATCTACGACGTGGATGACGGTGCGTTTCATTGCTTTGGCGGCAGCTTCCGCGACCTGAATTGCGTCTGCGCTGGTCACTTTTCCGTGCACAATTTCCAGCAACGGCATGAAACTCGGGGGATTGAAATAGTGGGTGCCGACGACACGATCCGGGTGTTTGGACGCAGAGGCGATCTCGGCAATACTAAGGGAGGAGGTATTGGTGGCGAAAACCATGTCATCCGGCGCCACTTCGGAGACTTCTTTGACGACCTTTTTCTTTAAATCCATTATTTCCGGTACGGCTTCGATCACGAGGTCGGCATTTTTAACTGCTTCTTTTACATCGACAATGAAGCTGAGCCGGTTCATTAATTCTTCTTTTTTCTCGGCGTTAAATTCGCCTCTTTTTACTCTTTTGTCCCAGGCTTCGGTCATCAATTGACGGCCCTTGTCCAGGAATTTGGTTTCGATGTCTCTGACCGTGACCTTGTATCCTGCCTCCGCTGCGAGAGCGGCAATTTGTGCACCCATTGCGCCGGCGCCGAGCACCGTAATGTTCTTAATTTCTTTCATTATACAAACCCCTTTTATATATTTAATTTTAGCTACGAAATTCCCATTTGCGTTGTAAAAGCGTTTAATAAATTATAAAGTATACATTCTTAAATTACTAGCGAAAGATGTTCGCTAGCGAATATCCCTATTACTTTTGGATTTGTGATTTGGAACTTAGGATTTATTTGGTATTTCGATATTGGAATTTGGAGTTTTTCATGCTGTGTTATAATAATCTGGCAAATCGTTTTTTAAGGAAAATCCGTGTTTACTCACCTCCATGTACATAGCGAATACAGCCTCCTCGATGGTATGTGCCGCATCCCGAACCTGATTGCCCGCGTGAAAGAACTTGGTATGGATAGTGTTGCCCTCACCGACCACGGCGTGATGTACGGCGCGATCGAGTTCTACCGTTTGGCCAAAGATGCCGGGATCAAGCCCATCATCGGTTGTGAAATATATGTCATGGCTAACGGTAACGGTAATCATACGCCGGGAGAAAAGAACAATTATCACCTGGTGTTGCTTTGCCGCAATCAGACCGGATACCGGAATTTGATCCAGATTGTCACCCGCGCTCACCTGGAGGGTTTTTATTACAAGCCGCGCATCGATAAGGAATTTCTGGCAGAACACACATCCGGGCTAATCGCGCTTTCTGCCTGTTTGGCCGGGGAAGTCCCGCAAAAGATTCTTGCCGGCAGTATGGAAGATGCAAAAAAAGCTGCGCTCTGGTATAAAGAAAAATTCGGCGAATTCTATCTGGAAATCCAGCGCCATCCTATTCCCGAACTGGAGAAGGTCAATACAGGCCTTATTGAGATCAGCCGCGAGACCGGTATTCCCATGGTGGCCACCAATGACACCCATTATCTGAATCGCGAGGATGCATCCACTCACGACCTGCTTTTGTGCATCGGCACCAACTCTTCGGTAAACGACCAGAAACGGATGAAAATGCAGGGTGATTTCTTTTATTTGAAAACTCCGGCGGAAATGGCAGAGGCCTACCGGGATCTCCCGGAAGCGCTGGGAAATACCCATAAAATCGCGGAAATGTGCGACCTTAAACTGGATTTTGAGCGCCTGCATTTGCCGGAAATTAAATTACCCCCGGGCAAAACTCCGGATGAATATCTCTCCGACCTTTGTTATGAATCGTTCAACCGTTTTTACCCGAATGCCACCGATGAAATCAAAGAACGTCTGGCTTATGAACTGAGCGTAGTTAAGAGCACCCAGTTTGCCAATTACTTCCTGGTGGTCTGGGACATTGTTTCTTTCGTCCGGCAGGAAAATATTATGTTCGGAGTGCGCGGCAGCGCCGCAGCCAGTATTATTCTCCACTGCCTGGGGATCACCGAACTGGACCCGATAGAGCATAAGCTGGTTTTTGAGCGTTTCCTCAATCTGGAACGCAAAGAAATGCCTGATGTCGACCTGGATTTTCAGGACGACCGCCGCGAAGAAGTAATTGCCTATGTTACGCGCAAATACGGGCAGGATCATGTCGCGCAGATCGTGACCTTCGGGACATTGGGCGCACGCGCCGCGTTGAGAGACGTCGGGCGGGCTTTAGGCATGACCTATGCCGATGTCGACCGTGTAGTCAGATTGATCCCCTTAGGTCCCGGTGTCACCCTGACCCATTCGCTGGAACAGGTGCCCGAACTGAAGGCTATATATAATGAAGACCCCATCATACGTAAATTGATTGACTCTGCCCTTAAGGTGGAAGGAATTGCGCGGCACGGCAGCACCCATGCCGCCGGCGTCGTGATCTCCAAAGAGCCGCTGAATAAATATGTGCCGCTGCAGAGAGTCTCCAAAGGCAGCGGTGAAGGCGGCGCGATGGTGCAATATCCCATGGAGGACGTAGCACGCATCGGTTTGCTGAAGATGGATTTCCTGGGGCTGGTCAACCTGAATATTTTGGGCAAAGCCAAGCAGATCATCAAAGAGCGGCATAACATTGATATCAATTTGCATACGATTCCCCTCGATGATGCAAAAACTTATCAGTTGCTGGCGTCCGGCGATACTGCCGGTGTTTTCCAGCTGGAAGGCACCGGGATGCGCCGTTACATCAGGGAATTGAAGCCGAGCACCTTCCCGGAGATCGCTGCCATCGTGGCGCTTTACCGTCCGGGTCCGATGGAGCAAATTCCTACTTATATTAAAGCTAAACACGGATTGGAACCGATAAAATATCCGCATCCCGTCCTCGCCCGTTACCTGGAAGAGACCTATGGGGTGATCGTTTACCAGGAGCAGGTGTTATTTATTGTACGGGAGTTTGGCGGCTACAGCCTGGGTAAAGCGGATATTTTCCGGAAGGCCATGGGTAAAAAAATCGCCGCGGTAATACAGAAAGAGAAAGCCATTTTTATCGCCGGCGCCAATGCTAAAGGATTCTCAAGTGAACTGGCGGAACAGGTTTACTCCCTCATTGAGCCTTTTGCGGGATATGCATTTAATAAAGCCCATGCCTTCAGTTATGCGCTAATAGCCTACCAGACGGCTTACCTCAAAGCCAATTATCCGGTAGAGTATATCACTGCTTTGTTGAGTGCGCATGCCGGTGTCACCGAAAAAATCACCAGCGCGATCAGCGAGTGCCGCCGTCTGGGCATCAAAGTCCTGCCGCCCAATATTAACCGCAGCCGGGCCAACTTTTCCATCGAAACCGATGATAAAGGTAATCAGGTCATCCGTTTCGGCCTGACTTCGATTAAAAATGTCGGCGTGGGTGGCATTGATACCATTATTAATGAACGTGATAAAAACGGTGAATTTAAGTCGATAGAAGACCTCTGCCGCCGCTGCGATATGAGTAATATTAACAAGCGCGTCATGGAAAGCCTGATCAAAGCCGGGGCATTGGATTCTCTGGGCAACCGCGGGACGTTATTGAATAATATTAACGAAATATTATCACTGGCGCAACGGGAACAAAAATCCCGCGATGCCGGTCAGACTACCATGTTCGATTTGTGGGGACAGGAAGTAGCGCCGCCGGTTTCGCCGCTGGAACTGGCCGAGGCCGAAGTGCCGATTAAGGACAAACTGGCCTGGGAAAAGGAATTAATGGGAGTCTACCTGTCCGAGCATCCTTTCAGCGCGTTTGCGGATAAAATTGCTGCTGAAAACACGATTCTCTGCGGTCAGGTCGACGCTGAAATGGCCGGACAAACGGTGCTGGTGGCAGGCATGGTCGCTTTTGTTGCGCACCTGGTAACAAAGCAGCAGAAAGCATTTGTCAAAGCCACGCTGGAAGACCTCGACGGCAGTATTGAGGTAATGGTCTGGTCGGATGTTTATTCCGGTACTGCCGAGCTGTGGGAAGAAGGAAACATCGTTTTGGTGGAAGGCAAAGTGAGCGTAAGGGACGACAGCGTCCAGTTGAGTTGCAAAAAAGTCAGCCGTTATCAACCGGATAGCACCAAAAAAGAAAAGCCTCCCACGCAAGCCGCGAAACCGACTGACGTAAATAATGAGAAACCGGTTTCCAATGGTGCACCGGTCCCCGGCGGATTTACCTATAAACCGGAAGAAAGACCGATGCCCAAAAAGCGTTATAAGCTGATTATTACCATCCGGGACTCCGGCGATGCTGAGAAAGATGCGAACAGTTTACGCCGCGTAGTGTATACTATGAAAGAGTTCCCAGGTCAGGATGAAGTTAGTCTGCGGATCCCCAATGAGGGGAAAATTGTCAAATTGAAGATTGCGAATCTTTTCACGGATTATTCCACAGAACTGCGCCAGCGGATCACTGAATTAGTAGGGGAAGAGGGGTTGAAAGTAGAGGTATTTGGGGACGCAGTGTCTTGACCAGGATGGAGGGAAAATAATGGGTGGATTGATATATGTCCTTGGCTATTTGTTAATTATTTTGGCTGCTGTTCTGCAGGCTTATTGTGAATTTGGTAGACAGGCCCGTGATAGTGTTAAACCCCACGTCTTTACCACGCGTTTCCGGTATGTATTGGAAGGCATCTGGATATTGCTGTTATTGCTGGGAGCAGCCATATTACTATTCCCGGGCAGTCTGACCGGCGCCGTTATGGCGGGTATCGGCATTGTTCTTTTCTGGCTGGTGCTTCCTTTTATTATCACGCCGATTATGCGCAACCGGGTATTACCGCCGTGGGATATGGTCAGGAAAGAATTGGAGCCTAAAGGCTATAACGAACGCGATTACTGGCGCGGGGACTGGTGGATGATCGAACCCAAACAGAAGCGGCGTAAACGCTAGTTTTAATCATAAGGTGACATAATGTCCGACGAAAATGTGCCGGTTGGGCATCGCAAACGTCTCAGGGAAAGGTTTATCAAAGGCGGTCTGACCGGCTTCGCGGACTACGAAGTGGTAGAACTGCTGCTGAGTCTGGGCACACCGCGTAGAGACTGCAAACAACAAGCTAAAGAAGCCATAAAAAGATTCAAGACCCTGAGAGGGGTCCTCTCGGCTTCAACGGAAGAATTGCAGCAGATCGAAGGAATCGGACCGCATTCGGCCTTCGGCATCAAACTGATGCATGACCTCGCACGTGAGTACCTCCGGGAACAAATCATCGACCAGCCGTATTTTCAATCATCCCGGGAAATCTTCGATTACCTTAATCATTCCATGCGCGACCTTAAAAATGAAGTTTTCAAAGTGATCTTCTTGAATTCGCAAAATCAGATTATTGATACCTCCGATCTTTTTGAGGGCACCGTTAACCATGCTGCCGTTGAGCCCAGGAAGATCGTGGAACAGGCATTGGCGCATCATGCCTCATCCCTGGTTTTTGCCCATAATCATCCTGCCGGCAGTATTGAGCCCAGCAAAAGCGATAAAGATATTACCCGCGATCTGGTTTTCGCCGGCGGCGCGATCGGAATCAAAATCCTCGACCATCTCATTATCGGTAATAACCGCTATTACAGCTTCGCCGGGGAAGGACTCATCAGCCTCTACGAGATGGATTTCTTGAGTTTGAAGATGAAAGGCGGGGGATAGAATCAGATTTATTTTTAACAATCGAATGTATTTTAAAAGGAGAATGAAACTTTCTACGGCAGGTTGTCTTCCTTGATATAGAATCAGTTTCGGAAGTCAGATACAAGCCTGAGGCTCTCTAAAAGTAACCAACAGACCCCATTTGTAATTATTTATATGGATTCCCAATCAGGTCGGGAATGACCATTCGGACAGCCTCATTGAGAGGGATTGGAAGTGTGGAGATTTACTTTCCTGCTTTCTCTAATTCCAGCAGTACACGCTTCATTTCCAGCCCGCCGCCAAATCCGCCCAGCGTGCCGTCGCCGGCAATCACCCGGTGGCAGGGGACAATGACGAGGAATGGATTTTTCCCCAGTGCCTGTCCCACCGCTCGCGCCGCTTTCGGTTTTCCGATCTGTTTGGCGATCCAGCCGTAGCTGCGGGTTTCTCCGCAAGGGATGAGCCTGGCTGCTTCCCAGACGTGTTTTTGAAAAGTAGTGGCATCAGAAAAATCTAAGGTCTCAACGAAGGTGGTCTTTTTACCGGAATAATAATCCTGCAATCTTCGCTCAAGCCCCTTGAACAGCTCAGTTGATATTTCAGCTTGTTTTACCCTCTTCCCCAGCGCGTCAACGGCCTGTTGCCGGGTGGTTTGGGGGAGCGTAACCGCCTGTAATCCGGCTTTTGTTCCCAGCACTCCGATCCAGCCCTTTTTAGTTTTGAAAACCGTGTAAGACATTTTAAACTCTCGGCTTTTTACTTGACATCGACGGTGATAAAGATATCGCCGGGTACGCCGTCGGTGGTCATGCGGGCGTTGCGCAGCCTGATCCTGGTGCCGGAATAGGTCCCGGCCGGTATTTTTACCCTCAGCCGTTTGCCGTTACGCGGCAGGTCTTTTTCCATTCCCCGGGCGGCCTGCTCTCGGGTGATCGTAATCTCGTAATTTATGCTGTGCGAAGACTGACGCCGCGGTTGCTGGCTGTAAAACTGCTCTTCCATGCTTTCGTCGTCCGGTGTCGTGAAGATAATCCGGCCGTTTCCGTCTGTCGCGTACTGATGGAAAGAGAAACCGCGTTTCTTCGTGAAGTTGCCGAAGATACTGTCCATAAAATCCACGCCAAGTCCGGCGCCCCCGAAATCCTTCATCATGTCTTCGAACGTAGTCTGGGTGGTCTGGCTGTTGAAGACGTCGCTGGCTTCACCGGTCGTGCCGAACTGGTCATATTGTTTCCGCTTATCGACATTTCCCAGCACCCCGTAAGCCTCATTTATCTCTTTGAATTTCTCGTTAGCCCATTTTTCTTTGCCGGGATTTTTATCCGGATGGTATTGCATGGCGAGCTTGCGGTAAGCCTTCTTGATATCATCGTCGCTGGCAGTTCGCGGCACGCCTAAAATATTATAATAATCTTTGTTTGGCATTTTTTCACTCTCAAGTTGAACGGGGAATCCCTCTTCCCCTTTTTCTGTTTAAAGTATAGCATAAGGTACTTGCTCTATGTTGTGTCTAAGGTTACAATCAAGGAAGAATAAAACAGTGTTAATTAATTAGAATATTTTAATCGTGGAGGAATCCGGAAATGGCTGAAGAACTGGGCAAGATAGAGAAGCTGGACATCGATCAGTTTGGTTTGCGCAAGGTATACGTGGTGCCGCTGCTTTATTCGGGCACGGACGCTCCTCCGGAATACAAGGAAAAACTGGAAAGGTACTGGCGTGAGGTCAATGAGCAGATCGCCAACCAGGAAATCAAGGTTGGCAAGATCAAACGGATCTATCACGAATCGATGTCCGTCGGCGGGGCAGAAGGGCTAAAGGTCATCGCGGAAATTAATCCCTTGAGTCATCTGATCGCCAAAGACAAGTTCGAATCCGGGGCTGTATTTGAGGCTACCGAACTGGCGGAGCTGGCAGACGAATGCATGGACTGGGAGCGTTGTTTGCTGATGGGGCTATTCAGCCAAAAGGCGATAAAAACCATTGCTGAGCTTTATGAGCAGTGTTCCGTGAAGCGTTTTGAATATATCAGCCAGCGGGTCGATGCGACACTGCAGAAAGGCGAAGCAGCTGTTTTGTTTATCCGTGAAGGGCATGGGCTGAAATTTGCCGCAGATATTGAAGTGTTTAACGTTGCACCGCCGGGTCTGGATGATGTTCACCGCTGGCTGCGTGACCGCTCGAAACAGATCGAAGAGCAAAATAATTCAGAAAAATGACACAGTGATGAAGCCAGGGATGAGAGCATGAATAAACGCATCTTTACCGGTAAATGGTTTCTGCTGATTGTGGCGGCTTTATTGCTCATGCTTGGAAGTTGTACGGCTAAATCGACGACAACAGCTGTGATTTACTCTCAGCCTCAATTAGAGTACCGGCTCCTGGCTAAATATCCTGACGTGTTCTGGTGCGACCCTGACTATTACCCGGTGGCACGGACAGGGCAGGAGCAGCAGAATGCAATTACCAAATTTCCCACGATCCAATCTGATTAGCCGGAGTTTTCTGCGATTCTGGAACAATTGAAAATAGCAGACAAAACCGATTATCCCGATAGTGAAAAACTTCTTATTTACAAGGAATATAAAAAACTGACTTATGGGGTGCAAATGACTGCCGGCGATAACGGTTATCGTTTCGATTTGCGAACAGGAAACGGGCAGGGCCAGCATATTATCGGCTCAATCAATTTTTCGGGAACCATTACTGAAACCAAACGAGAAGCGATTGTGAATAGCTGCCCCATTTGTCTGACCGCCGGCACGCTGATCGATACGCCTGCCGGGCAGATTCCGGTGGAACGACTGGTCAAAGGTATGACAGTCTGGAGTCTGGACAGATCAGGCAAACGCATTGCTTCCATGATTACGAAAACCGCCGCGACACCTGTGCCGTTGCCTTTCCGGGCGGTTAGAATCGAATTAAACGATGGACGCAGCGTAACTGCTTCGCCGGGACACCCCACCGCGGAAGGGAGAGCCATCGTTGATTATCAGGTGGGGGATCTGCTTGACGGCGCGCAGGTCGTGAAAACGGAGTTTATTAATTACGAAAGTGCCATGACTTTTGATTTTTTACCGGATAGTACAACCGGGCTATACTGGGCCGACAAAATTATTCTGGAAAGTACTCTTAAACCATAAAATAATCTATTGGCCATATGCCATTAGTGCTTTTATCCTGTTAATTCCTCTGGGATGCCAATTTGGAAAGCGCCGATTTTAAATATGAATTATCCCAGGGTAAGGGTTCTTGCGGTTTGATTTGCAGCCATTCCTGATTCAAAATACTATGCCGGGCCTCTTTTTGCAGGTCTTTTTTGAATTCATACCAGGTAAGATACAGTGACTTTTGCATCGTCTCCTCCAAACCTAACTAATTATTACTTAAATGGTACTATTCTGATTTTACTTAATCTCCACCATAAGTAAATGCCGATATAGTAATGCCCCGGACATTACGAATGTCATGTGACCTAAAAGTAAGGTGTAAAAACCGTAGACAAAACAAAAATCTTAAGATAAGATAAACAATCACATATCCTTTAATAACCTGGAGAAAAAAGCGGTAGGAAAAACCGGAAAAATAGCTTATTGGTGGTAAATTAATTTGGCAGACTCAGAAGCAAAACTGGATTATCTCGAAGACAACATACGGACAACCAGCAGAGGATTTGGGCTTCTTCTTTTTCTCTTGAAAGCAGAAGAGCGCGGTCAAATGCTTTATCATTCGCTGGTTCAGTCCGAGGGTATGGTGAAGGACTTTAACGATGGGTGTCTCACGAACCTGTACACCGACCTGTTCAGGAGTTCCCGGAATCCATCTCCCTATCAGCAAATATATCCCGATGATTATTTTGCATTCCTCAGACGTTTACAGGTGCTGATCGACGAGGCCGCGGCTAAAGCTAATGAGGCTGACATCGATCTGCGGGAATCTATCGGATTACAGTCGGTTATAGGAATCTGGGGAGGCAGAGGCTGGCGTCCCCCTTCCATCGGCTAAACCTTTTTTCGCACTTGGGTTTTTAACATATCGGGGTATTGGCCTCATCCTTTCCGAAAACCGGAAAAAATTCTCTGTTTCGCGATTGTCGGAATCCCTGCCATTTCCTTTGTCACTATTGACAATCCCCCCGGTCAAGGTCTACATTTAATTCCAATCCCCTTGAACCGGACTTGCAACCCAAAGGACAATTGGACTTCGTGTCCGAATCGGCGAATATGCGGAGGGGTCAAAGGAGAAATGATGGACAAGGGTACTGAGAAAGTTATCAGAGCGATTTATGACGACATTAAAAAACAGCAGGCCGACCTGGATTGGTTTTGGGTTAAACAGGAAGCAGAGGCGATCATGGGCGGGCAGTCCCCCAGCGGCACCATCGGTGTATGCATCTCGGATCAGCTAAAGAAAGCCGGCAAGATTAAATAACCGATAATTCAGCTGATTTTGTTTTTAGATATTTACCTGCCGCAAGAACAACGGGTTTGATCCTTGAGGGGAAATTTTTATGCCCGTATGATCTTCCGAAGTTTAGTTATGGCATTGTGGTCCGCGAGCACATATATCTGGTCGCCCGGTTCCAAAATAAAATCCTTATCTTTGGTTGGAATAGATGCTTCTCCACGGTGTACCAGCAGTAAAGGTGCGATTTGTTCCACATCCCCTGATTTCAATCCGGTATTAATAATTGTAAATTCGGCAATGTTTTTTCCGCCGAATCTGCCTGGCAGGAAAGCCCCCACTATTTCATTGGATGTCGTAGCAGTAGCAAGTATATTTCCGATAATATCTGAAGGAGCTATAACCACATCTGCTTTGGCGGCTTTCGCCCCTTCGCGAAGTTCCCGCTCATTAATGATAGTTACAACTCTTATCTTTGGGTTGAGTTGTTTTGCCACCATTACTATCAGCATATTGTCACCGTCATCATCATAGGTAGCCACAAGTGAGCTTGCGCGCTCAATGCCGGCTTTCTTTAACGCTTCGTAGACCAGATTAACCGGTGAGGATATCGCCACGATTCCTGCGTTTTGGGCTACTTCCGCCTGCTCATCATCTTTAGCCACAACTATATATTCCGCTCCCATTTCTTTTAATTTTTCAGCCACATATTTCCCCAGGAAGCTGTATCCCATCACTATAATATGGTTGCTCATCGTGCTGACTTTTATTCTATCCAGTTGGCCCATAAAAAACTCCTTTTTGGTCACGGTCGAAACAAGTGATTGCAGTAATGACGCGGCTGACCCGACACTCCCGATTATTACGATAATCAGTAATATTTTTTCCGCATTGGGCATGCTAACGATGTCCGGTGAATATATGCCGATAGTTGTAATTGTTGATACCGAACCCAGTAAAGCAGTTAACCAGCTAAGTCCCTGGTAATGGTTGAAAATAGCGGCGCCAAAGACAAACATAATAGTGATTACCAATAATTGTACCCATATGCGTCCCAGTACGATAATTGGCCCGTATGCCAGAACCATGGCGGTTCGCTTGAATGTTTTAAGTATTTTCATCATTGCTTTATCTATTCACTAAAAAAAATCCGGTTGTCTTCCTCTTATGATATCTAATTCTGATATCTTTGCTTAGTTTATATCATATCATCGTTATACTACCCGCGTGATGTAGTGTTAGAATAAAACTGCAATGGCTAAACAAATTCGTGACGGGAAACGCCGTATAAATTTATCTTTAAAATCTTTTTGGCGCAGTTTCAGACATCCGACGCTGCAAGAGCACATCGACGTCAACTATCCCACAAAATGGCTGCTATCAGGGGCAATCATCGGTGTGGGAGCGGAAGTATCTTATTTAAAAAAGAACCTGACACTCGATACCGGATTTTTTACAGGCCGCGCTGATTTCTGCGGCTATCGTCGAAAAATATTCTGCGGAAAGGTACTTAGTCAAGTTATGTTCCCGGAATATCCAATCTGCCGAATGGTAATTCAAGCGGTCGATCAAAATATGGTCGACTTTTCCCGGTAGTAATTGCGCCAGTCCTTCCGCGCCGGGCAACAACGGCGCAATCATTGCGTAGGTTTTTACCCCGGCTTTGTGCAAAGTATCGAGCGCGGCGATTCTATCCTTGATCGGCGGTGCCTGCGGTTCGAATATTTTCCGGATACTGTCATCTGCCGTTGTCACCGATAATCCGACTTCAAAAGTTGGCGCCGTCTCGAAGATATCGATATCCCGTAATACCAGGGGGGAGCGCGTTTGCACGGATACCGGCCATTTGTGCTGCGCCAGTATTGCCAGGCATTTCCGCGTCAGGCCATATTTGGCTTCCAGCGGCTGGTATGGGTCGCAGACTCCGCTGACCCAGACTTCCCCCATTTTTTTCGTCAGGATCTCTTTCTGTAATAATTCGGCGGCATTTAACTTGACATCAACGAATTCTCCCCATGGTTCTTTGTGTCCGGTGAATCTTTTCATGAAACGGGCGTAACAATAGGAACACGCGTGCTCGCAACCGATGTACGGATTAACCACATAATCGCGGATCTTCGATATAGAAAGAATTGTTTTCGCCTGTACTTCTCTGATTATCATGATTCTTGTCTTAATATATAATGTATATTAATATGTAGAAGAAAAGTCAAAAAATTTACACGAATTTTGTATATTTTTCGGTGTTTACAAATTATAACACGGGTGGCGTTGGCAAAAAATCATTGACAGTTTATTGTTATTCGTGGCAGATATATGATAGGATTTACCGAAAAGAACAAATAATCACCGGCAGTTTTGTTTTCCTATAATTTCTCTGCTCTTAACAAACGATTTCGATTTCCACGTAATAACCGGCAGCATATTTTTCGAGTTCTTTAAAATCGCATCTGGTTCCGGGAGTTTTTCAAATAGGTACCTCAAGAATAAGGTCATTAAACACGAAGGATACGCGAAAATGAAAGAAGTAGTCTTTTATGCCAGGGGCGGTCAGGGAGCAGTCACTGTCGCTGCGGTGCTCGTTGCCGCTTTCAACATTGAAGGTAAATATGCCCAGGCTTTTCCTTTTTTCGGTGGTGAACGCCGGGGCGCGCCGGTCAAGGCTTTTCTCAGGATCGATGACAAACCCGTCACCACCAGAGGCCAGATTTACAAACCGGATTGTATTGTTGTCCTGGATTCCAAACTGCCGAACTCAATGAATGTTTTTGACGGTTTGAAACAGGGCGGCATCGGTATTTTTAATTCCGGTCTCAGTCCGTCCGACATTAAATTAAAAGTTCCTTTATCAAAAGTAGGCGCCGTGGATGCGAACAAAATTGCCGATACGATTTTCGGCAGCATGGCAATACCTTTTACCAACTTCGCTATGCTGGGAGCTTTCGCCGCCACCACCGGGTGGGTTGGACTGGAATCAATTATCGAAGCATCAAAATCGAAATTTACCGGTAACGCCGCGAAGAATAATGAGAAAGCGACCCGCATGGCCTATGAATTGACTACAGTGGCAAGTTTTACAGTGCCGGAATTAGAAATAGTTCCGATTCCAGGTCCATTAGTGGCGAGAAAAGTGAAGATGGAACTCTTACTCGGTATGGCAGTGAATAAAGAAAGTACCGCCAAAACCGGCAGTTGGCGCACAAGGACTCCGCTATTTGCAAATATGGTGCCTCCTTGTACCGACGGCTGTCCTGCCGGTATAAAAATCCGCGATTACCTCGCGCTGGTGGAAGAAGGCAAACTGGCAGAAGCTGTGCAATTGCTGCAGGAAGATAACCCGATCCCCGCAATCACCGGCCGGGTCTGTTATCACCCCTGCGAAGGCGCCTGTAACCGGAAAAACTTCGATGAGCCGATTGCCATCCACTCCATCGAGCGGTTTGTCGGTGATCATGCGCTGGCATCGCAGAAGGCAGCTATCGAAACTGCTGCGGGTGAGAATAAAATCGCGATTATCGGCTCGGGTCCTGCAGGCTTAAGCGCAGCCTATTATCTGGCAAAGAAGAGTTACCCTGTGACCGTTCTCGAAGCGCTGCCGTTGGCCGGGGGCATGCTGCGGGTGGGTATTCCCGAGTACCGTTTGCCGCGAAATATCCTCGACTCAACGATTGATGATATCAAGAAACTGGGCGTAGCGATCAAGACCGGCGTTGCGCTGGGGAAGGATATTACTATCGACGGCCTTTTCGAGCAGGGATACAAAGCCGTTTTCATTGCCACCGGCGCTCATAAAGCACAGGGTTTGGATATTCCCGGCGAGAACGCCAAAGGCGTTATAAAAGGAATAGAGTTCCTGCGTGATATCAACCTTGGTAAAAAGGTTAAAGTGGGGAAAAAGACGGTCGTGATCGGCGGCGGCAATGTCGCCATCGATGCCGCACGCTCAGCCCTCCGTTTGGGTTCAAAAGAGGTCTCTATAATATATCGTAGAACTCGGGAAGAAATGCCGGCGCGCGATGAGGAAATTTCAGCCTGTGAAGCTGAGGGTATCGAGATCGAATATTTGACCGCGCCGGTTAAGATACTGGAAAAAGACGGCAAAGCAGTCGGCATCGAATGCATGCGCATGAAACTCGGTAAACCGGATGAATCCGGACGCAAGAGCCCGTTGCCGGTCAGCGGGTCTGAATTCGCCATCGATGCCGATATGGTCGTCCCTGCCATTGGACAAACTCCGGACTTATCCTTCATCGGCAAAGATGAGGTAATAAAAATTTCCACTTCGGGGACGCTGGTTGTTAATGCGAAAAATCTCTCAACGGGACGAACGGGCGTCTATGCCGGCGGCGATGTTGTCAACGGACCGGCAACGGTAGTTGATGCTATTGCAGCGGGTAAAAAGGCAGCTTTGACCATCGATGCTGCACTCAAGGGAGAACAGTTACCGGAATTAGCGAAGGGCAAAGTGATAGAATATGCCGATTTGAATGTGGATTACTTCGCCGAAGCACCACGGCACGTGGAAGCGGAAATACCGGCGGGCAAGCGGAAATCTACATTCCGGGAAGTCAGCGCGGGACTTGATGAACCGGCTGTAATGAGTGAAGTTAAAAGGTGTTTCCATTGCGGCGCCTGTAATCTTTGCGAAGTCTGTTCCACTATGTGCCCCGAGGGTATTTTATCAACGCGGAAAGAAACAGGTTGGAAGCCTGATCTTGACCAGTGCAAGGGCTGCGGGATTTGTGCCAACGAATGTCCCAGAGGCGCATTAGAAATGGTGTTGGATCGATAAGGGAGGATGAGACGATAATGTCAGATATAAAAGCGCTTACCGGTAATGAAGCTATTGCCTACGGGGTGAGATTAGCTAAACCTAAAGTGATCGCGGCATATCCCATCACTCCCCAGACTACGATCGTGGAAACCCTGGCCAATTTTGTTGCCGACGGATCTCTGAAAGCCCAATTTGTGGAGTCCGAAGGAGAACATGGTGCGATATTTACGGTGATGTCCGCGGCTTTGACCGGTGTGCGGGTTTTTACCGGCACATCTTCCCAGGGATTCGCTTACGGCTACGAAGCTATTGCCTATATTCCCGGTCGGAGATTGCCTGTTGTCATGGCCGTAGCTAACCGGCCGATCTCGTCACCGGGGAAAGCGGTAGAATGCGACCACAGTGATACGATGACGGGACGTGACCTGGGTTGGCTGCAGCTTTATGTGGCCAGCAATCAGGAAGCCCTCGATACTATTATCCAGGCTTACCGTATTGCCGAGGACCAGAAAGTTTTGCTGCCGATCATGGTGTGCATCGATGGTTTTTACATTACGCACACCACTGAAATGGTGCAAGTTCCCGACCAGAAAAGCGTCGATGAATTTTTACCGGTATATGAACCCAGGCACGTCGTACTGGATGTTTGTAATCCGATGTCGTTGTCCGGGGGCGGCACTCCGGAAGAAGACATGGGCTACGAGTATATTAAGAATGAAGCTTTGATCCAATCGGCGGACGTGATCAAACAAGCCAATACTGAATTCGCTGATAAATTCGGCAGAAAATACGGCAACGGCCTGGTGGAGCTGTATAACTGCGATGATGCGGATGTGGTTTTAGTTACTATGGGTTCGATGTCGGGCACCGGTAAAATTGCGGTTACCGAGATGCGCGCCGAAGGTAAAAAGGTTGGTCTCGTCCGTGTCCGTTCTTTCCGTCCTTTCCCCAAAGAAGATATTATCGCGTTGGCCAAAAAGGTCAAAGTTATCGCAGTTGTGGATAGAAGCATTTCGCGCGGTTTAGGGGAAGGCCCCTGCGTCACCGAAGTGAAATCCACCCTGTATAACCTGGAAGGCGAAAAAGCCCACGTGATTGGTTTCACCGCCGGTTTGCACAGCGTGGAAGTGCTCGTTTCCGATTTTAAATATATGGCGGATAAAGCCTTTAAAGTAGCCCAAACCGGCAAGATTACCAGTGAGATTGAATGGATCCCCAACCTGGAAGTGACCACTAAGAACCCTGTGCCGGTGCAGCACGAAAAACTGCTCATCCCGGGTACAACAGCCTGTCCGGGCTGCGGTATGGCTTTAGTTGTCAGAACTGTCGCGGAGGCGATGGGGAAAAACACAGTATTAGTCGAGAACATCGGCTGCGGCGCCTGGAATGCCGCCCAGGGAATGGGGAGCATGACCGGTCTGGGTATGCCTTCTTTCCCGTCGATGCCTTTACCCAGTGGTTCTGCCTGTGCCACCGGAATTTCATTGGGGTTGAAAGAAAAAGGACAGGATACTAAAGTTGTGTTATTAGGCGGCGACGGCAGCCTGGGAGACATCGGTTTCACTGCTTTATCCGGAGCCGCGGAGCGCAATTCCGATTTTGTCTGTGTTACTGAAGACAACGAAGCCTACGCCAACACAGGCATCCAGCGTAGCGGCGCAACTCCCCAGTATGCCTGGACTACCACGACCCCGGTAGGCGCCAATAAAACGGGTAAAAGTACCCCGCGCAAGGACATGCCGTTGATCATGGCGGCGCACCGGATCCCGTACGTTGCTACAGCTTCGCTGGCCTATCCCGAAGATTTCAAGCGAAAGTTGGAAAAAGCGAAACAAATGCACGGCTTCCGCTACATCCACGTTTATACGCCTTGTCCCACCAGTTGGCGTTTTCCACCGGAAAAACTGATTGAGGTTTCCAGACTCGGCGTGACGACCGGTATCTTTACCCTTTACGAAATTGAAGACGGTAAACTGAAAATAACCGTCAGACCAGCTAAATTTAAACCCGTCAGCGATTATCTGAAGGTGCAGGGGCGGTTCTCCCATCTTACCGCCGAAGAAATCGAGGCAATTCAAAAAGATGTGGATGGCGCACAGGCGCAGATGCAGGGCTGGGAAAAAAGCGGCCTGAGCCTTCCCGTTGCTACCGGTTAGAAAAGTTTTTGTGCTAATTAATTGATAGTTTTCGGGTGTATTTCTTATCGGGTGAGCCTTTCCATCGCTGGTCAGGAGAGAGAAATGGATACGATAGTACTGCCTCAACTTGCCTGGTACAACAAAAGAGAAGCGCAATATCCGGTTCCCAGTCGTTGGCTGGTGGAAGAGTGCGATATGACCGGCGCATATCAACCGGCGATGAATATTGAGCAGATACGTGCGGCCATGGATAACCCGATCGATACCAAACCGATCAAAGAGCTGGCCCGCGGCAAGAATCAGATCGTCATTCTTTTTGACGATCTGTCCCGCGTCACCCGGACATATGATTTTATTCCACTGATCCTGGAAGAACTGGCGGAGGCCGGTATTAAAGATCAAAACATCCGGTTTATTTGTGCCACCGGCTGTCATGGGGCGCTGACCAGGATCGATTTCGTCAAGAAACTCGGCGAGGCGGTACTGGGGCGTTTTCCGGTTTATAATCACAATCCTTTCGGCAATTGCATTCCGGTCGGTAAAACCAAAACTTTCGGCACCGAAATTTCGCTGAACGAAGAAGTAATAAAATGTGATTTGAAGATCGGCATCAGCGGCACGGTTCCCCACGCCATGACCGGCTTTGGCGGCGGCGGAAAAATTATCCTCCCCGGTGTCGCTTCCTACGAGAGCACCAAACACAATCACCATCACGCGCAGGTGGACTGTGTGCCCGGTCAGACGGGTATGGGCAATATCGATGATAATCCGGTCCGCCGCGATATCGAAGAAGCTGCAGCCCTGTCCGGTTTGGATTTCAATATCAGCGTTTTATTTAACAAGTTCGGTGAGACCGCCAGAGTATTTGCCGGCGCGTTAACACCTTCGTATACGGCCTCGGTTAAAGAAGCCAAATATCATTATTTTACGCCGCGAGTTACCGATAAGGATATTGTCATTGCCAACGCTTTTGTCAAAGCTACCGAAGCCAGCGGTTGTCTGAATATTGCCTATACGGCAATCGGCCCGCAGGGTGGTGACATCGTCCTGGTAGTGAATGAACCTGCCGGTCAGATCGTACATTATTTGTACGGAGCTTTTGGCAGCGCCAGCTTTGGCCCCGAACACCTGACTAAAAAGGTACCGGCAAATGTGAAAAAAGTAATTATTTATACGGCTTTGCCTGACATGGCTAACCGTGACTCATACCCGGTCTCGGAAAAAGTGATATCTTTACATAATTGGGGCGATGTATTAAAGATTCTGGAAGCGGATTATCCCGCCTCCGCTAATATCGCGATCTTTCCCTATGCCGAGATGCAATATACGAGGTAAGTCTTGTTTAATCTGAATACAGAGGGATATTAAAATGGATGCGTTTAAATTAAGAGAAGAAGACACCGTTCGTGTAACCGAAAAGAACCTGCGGGAGACCGCAGTCAATATTTTCGAAAAAATGGGTATGCCGAAGGAAGATTGCGTGCTTGGCGCGGATGTTCTCATCACCGCCGATCTGCGCGGTGTTTCCAGTCACGGCGTTTCCAATATTTTGCAGCGCTATGTCGGGTTTTTCAAAGACAGTCTGATCAATCCCAAACCGCATTGGAAAATTCTGCGTGAGACGCCGGGCATTGCCAGCATCGATTGCGATGGCGGACTGGGAATCGTCATGGCCCCCCGGGCGATGGAGATTGCCATCCAGAAAGCGCGCAATGTCGGCGTGGGCATGGTCACCATGCAAAACGGCCGGCATCTCAGTATGGCCTCTTACCATGCTATGCTGGCGCTGAAATACGATATGATCGGCATGTGCATGACCTCCACTATGCCGTTTATGATCCCAACTTTCGGCGCCGAACCCCGACTGGGCACCAATCCCATCGCGGTGGCCGCTCCGGCAGATAAGGAAGCCCCGTTTGTTTATGATGCTGCTACGACCGTTGTCGCTAACAATAAAATAACATTAGCCCGCCGTTCCGGCGTCAAGCTTTCACCCGGTTGGATCGCCGATGCTGACGGCACCCCCATCATGGAAGAAGTGCCCGCGCCGCCTCCCGGCGTCGACCGTATTTTACCTCTGGGCAGCACCAGGGAAATGGGTTCGCACAAAGGTTACGGACTGGCCGGCGTCGTCGATGTCTTCAGCGGAATCCTGACCGGCGGCGGCTATGGCGCCAGCAATCCCAAGCATGTCTGTAATCACTGCGTCGTTGCTTATAATATTGAAGCCTTCATGGATACTAAACAATTCAAGTCGACCATGGACGACTGGCTGCGCATGCTTAAATCCACTAAACCTGCCCCCGGCCACGACCGGGTGCTTTATCCCGGATTGCCGGAAGCCGAAACTGAACGGGAGTATCGTGCTAAAGGTATTCCGCTGCACCGTGAAGTAGTGGACTGGTTGCGAAAGACCTGTCAGGAATATCATACGCAATGTTACGTATAGTAAATTTCCGTTCAGTAACCGGATAAGATAAACTGATTAATATAAGCGGTTTCTAATTGCAGGGTTAGCGCTGTAATATTTCGAAACGTTAATGTTTTAATTTTTCAGGAGGACCCCAGATGGCACAAAAAGTAACCAAAGAAGAATTATTAGCCAAGGCAAAAAAACCGGCCGAGGATGCAATGGTCATGCATTCCTTTTACCGTGGGAAAATGCAGACTCTTCCGCGTGCCGTGATCAGGGATTACAAAGATTTTGCCGTATGGTATACACCGGGTGTAGCCGCTCCCTGTAAAGCTATCCAGGCCGACCGGGACAAAGCCTATGAATATACCAGTAAATGGAATACCGTGGCCGTTGTTTCGGATGGTACCCGTGTGCTTGGGTTGGGCAATATCGGCCCGGAAGCCGCTATGCCTGTAATGGAAGGCAAGGCGATGCTTTTCAAATATCTTGGCGGTGTGGATGCGGTGGCAGTCTGTCTCGATACAAAAGACCCGGAGGAAATCATCCGGACCGTGAAAATTATTCAGCCGTCATTCGGCGGCATTAACCTGGAAGACATCGAGAATCCGAAGTGCTTCCACATCCTGGATACATTGCGCAAAGAATGCCGTATTCCGGTCTGGCACGACGACCAGCAGGGGACTGCTGCTGTGACACTGGCGGGAATTGTGAATGCCCTAAAAGTCGTCAATAAAGACATGAAAAAGGTCAAAGTCACGATGATCGGCGTGGGGGCCGCGAATGTGGCCATTATCCGTCTGATGCTGTCTGCCGGTTTCAAAGCCGAGAATATGATCATCGTCGATAGCAAAGCCACTTTACATGGCGGCAGAAAAGATCTGGAAGAGAAACAGCAGGAAAACCCTTATAAATGGGATCTGGCCAAGCGCACCAATCCGGATAAAGTAGAAGGCGGCATCGCCGAGGCACTGGTCGGCTGCGACGTGGTGATTTCACTATCGACGCCGGACCCGGATACAATTAAACCGGCCTGGTTAAAAAAGATGAATAAAAATGGCATCGGCTTCTTCTGCGCCAATCCATTGCCGGAGATCTGGCCGTGGGATGCCAAAGAAGCCGGATTGCGGGTAGTGGCCACCGGGCGGTCGGATTTCCCCAATCAGGTCAACAATTCCATCGGTTTTCCGGCGATCTTCCGTGGCACACTGGATGTGAAAGCCCGCACCATTACCGACGAGATGTGTATTGCAGCTGCCTATGAGCTGGCCAAATTCGCCGAGGAGCAGGGCCTTTCAGATGAACACATTGTGCCGACAATGGCCGATACCGAGGTTTTTGTGCGCGAAGCTGTCGCGGTCGGCATGAAGGCCGTAGAGCAGGGCGTTGCCAGGGAAAATTTGACCCGCGAAGAATTGACCAGGCGTTCGGGGGAAATGATACGGGAAGCCAGAAAGACCGTGGAAACCTTGATGCAGACCGGCATGATCCCGCCGCCGCCGAAAGGCTATTAAAGTTGGTTCCGGAAATATATTTTGAATCTGAAAATTGCGTTACGGAAAGTGTGATTGAAGTGAGCCGCCCGAGAATCGAACTCGGAACCTAAGCATTAAGAGTGCTTTGCTCTGCCAGTTGAGCTAGCGGCCCATACGCATTTTAGTTTAACAAAACTGAGGCTCTTTCGCAAATTAAATTTTTTAAATGTATCAGGTTACATCAATGTAAAAGGAACGTAAATAACCGGACCGCCGGACGGGTGTCAGTAATTTTATTAAAATTTCCACTCTCGAATTGACTTTACCTGTGCCATTTCATATAATAATAAGGTTGTCTGCTTTTTATGGCGCTTAAAAACATATACGGTGCCCGAGTAGCGCAATGGCAGCGCAACCGATTTGTAATCGGTAGGTTAGTGGGTTCGACTCCCCTCTCGGGCTGTGCTACAGCCTCAGAGGCTCTTATGGAGAGGTGCCGGAGTGGTTAATCGGAACAGTCTGTAAAACTGTCGTCCTAACGGACTACACAGGTTCGAACCCTGTCCTCTCCACCACTTACTAACAAAATATTGGACTTCAACCAAAAAATCTGTATAATATATTGGGAATAGTGCCCACATAGCTCAGTCGGTAGAGCACGTTCTTGGTAAGAACGGGGTCATCGGTTCGAATCCGATTGTGGGCTTGGAT
>Ga0182010_10000194_pt1 | contig 34368 bp, 28 predicted proteins | sample 611E1MmetaG_FD_120488 | JGI IMG/M metagenome (GOLD analysis project Ga0182010, IMG submission 120488) | Permafrost microbial communities from Stordalen Mire, Sweden - 611E1M metaG | ecosystem: Environmental > Terrestrial > Soil > Wetlands > Permafrost | place: Sweden: Stordalen | collected... | reverse complement strand
TTGTACTCCACAGACTGACAAGCTCCCGAGGTCTCGCTGAGTCCGGGCCGTAGGCTACAGGATTGGCTACGGTCTTCCGGGTGTGGGCGTGGCTCGCAGGAGTCCGGTACTCCGCCGGCACGGCTGAGCAGAAGGGGAAAACCATCCGCGATTCTCGGTTGTCGGCTTTCCGTGTGCTGTTAGGGGTCATTGTTGCGGCTGTTTCCATCCTGGGCGTGACTGTGGTTCTTACGGCCCATCACGCGCCGGTGACGATTACGGAGAAGATCGGCGACCTCTCCTACATCAACCCGACGACTGACGCGCCGGATTGGGATCGGCTCATCGGCTCGACTGTAGGCAAGGTCGGTATTGTGGTGGTCAACGTGTCCAGCGGTCCGGGCGATGGGCCCGACCCGGCCTGGACGTCGGTGATCCAGCGCGAGCATGCCACGGGGACGAAGGTGCTGGGCTATGTGGATACTGGCTATTTCGGGACCACAGGTCTGCGCACCCGGTTGGGCTCGACGTCGGAGGCAGATTGGACGAGCCAGATCGAGCAGGACGTCAGCGCCTGGTACGCGTTCTACGGTTCGGGCATCGATGGCATCTTCTTCGACGAGGGCCAAGATGCCTGTGGGCCGACCTCGGGCTCGAACGCTTGGGTCGATCTGTACAGTCGGAGCAACGCCTTCGTGAAGGCCAACCACCCAGGGGCCATGACGGCGATCAACCCGGGCAGAGCGGTCCCCCGGTGTTACGAGAACGCCGGGGACGTGCTGGTGACCTTCGAGGGCTCCTACGATGCCTATGTCAGCCACTACACCCCGCTGTCGTGGAACCCGGTCGATCCGTTCAAGATCTGGCACCTGATCTATGGAGCGTCGACCCAGGCCGACATGGAGAAGGCCGTCAGCCTGTCCAAGAGGCGCAATGCCGGCTATGTCTATGTCACCAACGACGTGCAGCCAGACCCGTATGACACGTTGCCCTCTTTGTCGTACTGGGCAAACGAAGAGGGCACGGTCGCGCCGGGCGGATCGTAGGACAGCACGCCCCCCTCGGTGCCGCTCACGTCATCGAACTCATCGGTTGGAAGCATCGTGGTGAGTTCCTCCTGGGCCGCCAAGCAGTTGGAATGTCGTGTCGTCGAATTCTGGCGGAGTGAATGCCACCAAGATCTCGATCGTCTCGATCGGTCCTGACTGGAAACCCTTCGTGCCGGCCGCGACACGTGTGGGGTGCAGGAACTCGGTTCCGCCGCAGCGCGGGGCAGTCGAACTCGGTTGGCGAGAGAGCTGGATGCCCAGGAACGTCGGACTGGCACCCAGGCGGGTTGCCGTTACCATCGGGCTCGCATCTGGCGAGCTGTGGAGCAAATGGCACGCCGATCTATCGCAATGGGCGCGATCGGTGTCGCCGCGGGCTGGCCCATGGTGCGATGGCCTTCGCCCAGACTGTCAGGCGCCGGCGAGTAGGTCGTCAATGGGCTCGTCGCGGTGGAGCCGGCCGATCGTCAAGGCCAGCAGCGGCGCGATCGAGCTCACCCCCACTGGCAGAGCAAGGCTCTCGACCCCGCCCAGGCTGTCGGTGACGACCAGGCGCCGCAAAGGCAACCGGGCAAGTCGTTCGACCGCTTCTCCGGCGAAGAGGCCATGGGTGGCGGCCACCACGACGTCGAGGCGGGCGCCGTTGTCCAGGAGCAGCCGGACCGTGGCTTCGATAGTGCCGCCCGTGCTGATCATGTCGTCTACGACGATGGTCGGTCGCCCGTCGACTTGACCCACGACTTCCTCGGCGCGGACGGTCGTGCCGTTCACCCGGGTCTTGCGAACGAAGACCGCCGGCAGGCCGAGCAGGGATGCGTAGCGCTCGGCGAGCTTGACCGCACCGAGGTCGGGAGCGACAACCACGGCATCCGGCGTCACGTCGGGGAGCAGCGCGTTGGCGATGGCAGGGACCGCAGTGAGCGCCTCGACTGGGATGGCGAACATGGCCTCGAGGCCGGCGGTGTGGGGGTCGACAACGACGAGCCGGTCGGCGCCGGCGGAGGCGACCGCCGTCGCGACCACCCGCGCCCCGATCGCCTGCCCGTCTCGGCTGCGCCGATCCTGGCGGGCATAGCCGAAGTAAGGCACGATCGCGGTGACGCGGCCGGCACCTCCACGCCGGCATGCGTCGATCAAGAGCAGGAGCTCGACGAGGTGGTCGCTGACCGGCGGACCGGTGGGCTGCACGACAAAGACGTCGTCGCCGCGTACCCCACTGACGACAGGCCGCAGCTCACCGTCGGGGAACCGCTCCACCTCGCCCACCAGGGGGTCGGCACCCAACGCTGATGAGACCTTCGACGCCAGCGCTCGGTTGGCGGTCCCGGAGGCGATCCGAAGGCTCACCGCCGTTCCGGCCCGGGTTCCGGCCCCTGCGCCTCCTCGGGTCCGGCGGCCAGGTGCCCTTTGAACCAGTCGCGGGCCAGTTCGGCCGCGGCCTGCAGGGTGCCGGGCTCCTCGAAGAGGTGGGTGGCGCCGGGGACGATAGCAAGGCTGTTCTCGCAGCGGAGCTGAGCCTGTGCCTGGCGATTGAGGTCGATGACGACGTGGTCCCGGCCACCCACGATGAGCAGGGTGGGAGCGCTCACTGCGGCGAGTCTCGGACCGGCGAGGTCGGGTCGGCCCCCTCGGGACACCACGGCGGCGATCCGGGCATGCGACTCGGCGGCGGCCCACAGGGCGGCTGCAGCTCCGGTGCTGGCGCCGAAGTAGCCCACCGGCAGGTCCCGCGTCTCGGGCTGAGCCCGCAACCAAGTGGTGACTTCGTCCAGCCGGCGAGCCAACAGCTCGACGTCGAACACGTTGGCCCGGTCGAGCTCCTCTTCGGGGCTGAGTAGGTCGAACAGCAGCGTGGCGAGCCCGGCCTGGTTGAGCAGGGCGGCGACAAAACGGTTGCGGGGGCTGTGCCGGCTGCTTCCGCTGCCATGGGCGAACACGACCACCTCGACGGCCGCTTCGGGCACGGTCAGATGCCCGGCCAACCGCACGGGGCCGGCCTGGACGTTGACCTCCTCGTCACGTACGGCCGGGTCGTCTGCAGGTCCATCGGTCGGTACCGCCACAACGGGTCGGCGTCCCCGCTCCAGGCATGCGGTGACCTCATCGTCGGTCGTCTGGGAGAAGTCTGCATAGAACTGCCCGACGCCGAAGAACGGTTCCGGCGTGTCGACGCAGACGAACTCGTCGGCGTCGCCTGCGAGGCGGTCGGTCCAATCCGGCGGCGCCACCGGGACGGCCAGGACGATGCGGGACGCTCCTTGCGCCCGGGCGACCTGGCAGGCGGCTCTGGCGGTCGACCCGGTGGCGATGCCGTCATCGACCACGACGACGGTCTTTCCGTCGAGCCGGACTGGGAGCCGGTCGCCCCGGAACCGCCGGGCCCGCCGCTCCAGTTCGACCCGTTCCCGCTGCTCTACCGCAGCCAGTTCGTCTGACGAGACGCGAGCCAGCCGGACCACGCCGGCGTTCAGGACCCGCACGCCGCCCTCGCCGATGGCGCCCATCCCCAGTTCCGGCTGGAACGGCACCCCCAGCTTGCGGACAACGATGACGTCGAGCGGCGCGTCCAGCGCCCTTGCCACTTCTAACGCGACCGGCACCCCGCCCCGGGGTAGGCCGACCACGACCAGATCCTCACCCTGCAGGCGCCCCAACTTGGCGGCAAGACGCCGGCCTGCGTCGACACGATCGGCGAATTCCATAAGGCCTCCTCGTCTCCGTGTCCAGTATCAGCGCAGGCGTCCACTGGCGCCAGGGTCGATAGTCCCGCCGTAGCTGAAGTGCACCAAGTTCCGAGATGGCGCAAGTTCGATCCCGCCCGGTCCCCTCACCATCGTGACCTCGTCGTCCAGGTGGACTTGATCTGGTAGACCCGGCCTGATCGCCCCCACACGATCCATGTGGCTCACTCAATGGGTCCCCGCCGGCGCGGGCTGGAAGCAAGGAACTCGGGCCCCCATCCCAGCACGTGGAGGGCCCCCACGCCGGCGTGGTGCCTGGTTGAGGAACTGAATCCGAACCAATTCGGCGACTGCCCATGGAGCTTCGGGGCCTCGCGCCAACGCTCAGGAACTTCATCGTTCGAGACGGCTCGGTGGAGTCTGCCCGGTCGGGGCAACTCGGCCCGTCCACACGGGCGTCCGGCCAAACTTCGAGGATTCCGTGGGCCAAGATGGTGTCCGTGAACGAGGACCGCCCGGATTCAGCACCTCTCGACGTGGCTGACGAAGGCGCCCGGGTCGCGGCCATTGCCCGGCTCCATGATCTGTTCAGCGACGGAACGCTGTCCCTCGAGCGCTTCTCTGGAGTACTGGACCAGGTCTTCGCCGCTCCCAGCCACGCCGATCTCGAGGCAGCAATGGTGGCGCTGCCGCCATTGGTCCGGCTCACACCCGCCTCGCAGCGGCTGGCCAGGCCACTCGTGTTGCAGGTGGCAGACGGTGGTCTGCAGTTGGGCTCTGGCTGGCAGTTGGCCGCTGACACAACCGTCGGCACCGGCTTCGGGACGGCCCGGCTCGATCTCACTGTCGCCACCTGGGACGCCCATCAGATCGACCTTCGCCTCGAGACCTGGGGTTCGATCGAGGTTCTCGTCCCCGAAGGGGTGGTCGTGCTGATGGCCGGTGGGTCAAGGCCGGTCCAATTCGAGGCGCTGTCCCCGCCGGTCCCCGGCGGTCCGGTGTTGCGGATCTCCACATCCGGACCGACCGGGGTGATCCGGATACGCCACCCCGCGGAGCACCACGGCGGGCCGTTCGGGCGCTGGAGGCGACGGCGCACTGCAGGCAGGCCACGCTCGGGAGTTCGGCCGTCTCACTCCGAGCACCGACTTTGAACACTGGTTGTCGGCGCGGGCGCAGCCCGGCCGACCCTCGGACTCCGAGGATGCCGGACGGGTGCCCAGGTGGCGCTGCACAGCTGAGCTGTCCGCAGCTGTCGAGGCGGTCGGAGTTCCCTCCCTGGTGGCTCGGGTACACAGCCGATAGAGTTCGCGCCACCGAAGCTCCGAGGGGGTCCACTCCACAATGGTTGTGCTGATCATCGTCATCGTCGTCGTCGTGCTCCTGGCGCTCGGCTTGTGGGGCGCCTACAACGGCCTCGTAAAGAAGCGCAACCGGACCCAGGAGGCGTGGTCCGAAATCGACGTCGAGCTCAAGCGCCGTCACGACCTCATCCCCAACCTGGTGTCGACGGTGCAGGGCTACGCCGCCCACGAGCAGGGGACGTTCGAGGCGGTCACCCGGGCCCGGGCCAATGCGGTCACTGCGGGAGCGACGGGCGATCCCACTCAGATTGCCCCGGCAGAGAACGCCCTGTCCGGGGCGCTGCGTTCGCTGTTCGCAGTCGCCGAGAACTACCCGCAGCTGCGGGCGGTCGAGAGCTTCCTCCAGCTACAGGAGACGCTTACCGCCACCGAGGACAAGATCGAGTTTGCCCGCCGCTATTACAACACGAGCGCCCGCGACTACAACATCGGTCTGCAGACGTTTCCGCGCAACCTGATCGCGGGGCCGTTCGGCTTCAAGGCCGTGGCCTTCTTCGCCACCGATGAGGTCGACCGCGCCGTGCCCCAGGTGAATTTCCCCGGTGCTGGCTCAGACGCGGCCGGCCCGGGCCCGTCAGGCCCCCCACTTGCCCCCGGCCCTGACGGCCTTCCGCCTGCCGCTGGTACGCAGGGTCCTCCGCCAGCCGGCTGAGGCCACCGAGTCGGCCGGCTGGTGGGTCAGACGGACTGGCCCGAGGCGATCTTCTCGAGCTCTGCAATCCGCTCTGCAATGGGAGGGTGGGTGTCGTAAAGGCGGTGGTACCAGGTCTCGTGGTGCTGCAGCGGATCGTCGATGCACATCGCCGCCGTGGCGTGGTTCATCATCTTGAACGGCTTGTCGTTCTGCTGCAGCTTCTTGAGAGCGCTCAGCAGGCCAGCCGGATTGCGGGTCAGCTCCACGCCGCTCACGTCGGCCAGCGACTCGCGCCGGCGTGAGAGGGCCAGGCGAATGAGCGGACCGAAGATGAAGCCGACCACGGCCAGTAGCGCGCCGGCGACGAACACCACGAGCATGAGTTGGCCGCCCCTACTGCTGCCTCGTCCGCCTCCGGCAAAGAACGCGCTCCGCCACAGGATGCTGGCCAGCAGGGCGGCCATGCCGATCATGGTGCCCACGACGAGAAGGAGACGGATGTCGTGGTTCTTGATATGGCTCATCTCGTGGCTGGCCACGCCCTCGAGTTCCTCGCGGTTCATGATGGCGAGGAGCCCGGTGGTGAAGGTGATGGCTGCCTTTTCCGGGCTGACCCCGGTGGCAAACGCGTTGGGTGAGGGGTCGTTGATCACGTAGACGGCGGGCTTGGGGATCCCTTCGCCGATCGCCAAGGACTCCACCAGGTTGTGTAGCTGCGGGTACTGGGCCGGGTCGGCCGGCACAGCCCCCGAAACCCGGAGCACGGTCGCTGCCCCCGCGTTGAGGGAGTAGACGATCCCGCCGATGGCCAGGACACCGCAGATCACCATGCCGATGATGACCGGGGTCCAGCCATAGTTGGTCGGTGGGGCAGGAGCGAAGCCGTTGTTGACCGAGTGGCGGTAGACGGCCTTGAAGATCAAGCCGCAAACAGCTCCGATTGCCAGCCAGATCACGAAGAACAACACGATGAAGACGACGCTTCGTCGCTTGTTGCTGGCGATCTCGCTGTACACGTGCCGAATCCTACGGCATGGGAGTCACTGCGACTCCGGAGCAGCCGGCGAGCCGCAGTGATCAGCTGAGCAGCTTGGCCTTCTGGGCCTCGAACTCGGCGTCGGTGATGACACCCTTGGCCTTGAGATCGGCCAGTTTCGCCAGTTCGTCCACACTGCTGCCCGATGTGCGGGCAGCCTGCTTCACGTAGGCATCGAATGCCTGCTGTTGCTGTGCCGCCTGGGCCTCGGCGCGTTCGTGCATCTTGCCGCCGCGAGCGATCAGGTAGATGAGGATGCCGAGGAACGGGAGGATGATCACGAAGATCACCCACAGGGCCTTTGCCCATCCGCCGAGGTCGCGGCTCCGGAAGATATCCGAGAACACGATGATCAGGAGCCAGAACCAGATGAAGAAGACGAAGAGCCCCAGCATCGTGCTGAAGAGGTCGGCAAGCGGGTAGGTGTAGGCAAGCATCGTCGGCACTCCTCCTTGAGTCGTCGAACCAAGGGCAATGATAGCCCTGACCGGGTGACGACACGCGGTTCATCACTGGCGGGCCGGCCCGACCACCGTGGACGGAGTTCGGGAGCGAGGTCTACGCTCGTCGGGACACCGCCCATCCGACGGTGCTCGGGTAGGCGGATGAAGCGGCGCACGCAAGATCGACGAACAAGGCGGCCTGTCCGTGGTCATCGACCTCATCCTCATCGGCTTGGCGATCACCCTCGAGCCGATCCCCCTCACGGCCTTCATCCTGGTGCTCGCGTCCAAGGGCGGCGTCCGGAAGGGCGCCGCCTTCATCTTCGGGTGGCTCGTGTCGCTTGCGGCCGTGGTCGCCCTCACCATCCTGGCCACCGGAAACAAGCCACCGAAGCCCAACACCGGGCCGTCGCTGGCGGCCCTCGCCGTGAAGATCCTCATCGGAGTGGTCCTCGTGATCATCGCGGTGCGGCAGTGGCGGAGGATGGGAAGACCGAAGAAGCCGAAGAAGACCCCCAAGTGGCAGACCAGCATCGACAACATGTCCCCGTGGTTCGCCATCGCACTCGGCCCACTCGTCCAGCCCTGGGGGCTCGTGGCCGCCGGGGTCGCCGTGATCGTCGGGGCCAAGCTCTCGTCGTGGCAGAGCTACATCGGCCTGTTCCTGTTCTGTCTGATCGCGACGATCACGTACCTGGTCATGGAGATCTACGCGGGCTTCTGGCCCGACCAGACCCAGGCGTTCCTGGCGAGGACGAGGACGTGGATCGACACGCACACCGACCAGGTCATCATCGTCGTGTCGCTCATCCTCGGCTTCTACCTGATCGGCAAGAGCATCTACGTGCTGGTCAACTGAGCGCCGTGCACCGTGCCGAGACCCAGATCCGCCGGGGGAGCGGAACGCCTCCCGATGGGCCTGGATCCGAACGCGGGCCCGGGGGCCCTCCCCACGCCCCGGGGACCCGTTTGCGCCCGTGCAGTCGGGAAGCGGTTGCGCGGTGACGACTGGCCCCGACACTGCTCGTGACGGCCAATCACCGAGGCTGGGTGAGCCCCGATGGCCGATGGCCCTGGCCGTGCTGACCGCGGGCCTCCTCAGGGCTTCGTTGCCGCCCCAGCTGCGCAACGGGGATGCCCGGTGGCTGTTCCTGGTGGTCGTCGTGGCGCTCCTTGGCGCGCTGATCGTCGGGGACCCTGGCCGCATCGACCGGGACCTTCCGTGGTTGCGGGTGCTCACCGGCTGCCTGATCGGCGTCATCTCGGTGACCAACGCCGATGCTGCGATCCGGCTCGTGGTCGGCATCGTCAACACCTCCGCCTTCACCAACAATGCCAAGGTGCTGTTGGCGAGCGGTGGTGCCATCTGGCTGACCAACGTGATCGCCTTCGGCCTCTGGTACTGGGATCTGGATCGCGGCGGGCCGGCCGCTCGGGCAAGCCGTTCGCCGGGGCGTCCGGCCCTCATCTTTCCCGAGATGAAGAACGAGCAGCACGTCGGCACCGACTGGTACCCGAGATTCGTGGACTACTTCCACTTCGCCTTCGCGACGGCGACAGCGTTCAGCCCAACCGATGTGTCGGCGATCAGGCCGTGGATGAAGTTGATGATGATGGCCGAGGAGGCGATCTCGCTCATCGTGGCGTTGCTGGTTGTTGCCCGTGCCGTCAACATCCTGAAGTGACGCCGGCACGTGACGGGGAACGCCCCGGGGAATGAGGCATGTTCCGGCGGACGCCCTGTGCCGGAAGCTCGTCCCGGGGGCCAGGGAGTCGCCGCTCTCTGAGCGGATCCGGACGACCATCGGGTCGCGCCGGTCGGCCGAACCGTCACGGGACCCAGGATGCCGGCCGCTTCTCGAGATAGGCAGTGATCCCTTCACGCGCCTCGTCGCCGGCGAACAGGCGTGCGGAGAGGGCGGCGGTCCACTCGAATGCCTCCTCCTCGGGCAGGCCGGGCACGACAGCCGCCAGCTGCTTGGTCGCGGCGATGGCGTCAGGCCCCCCGGCGAGCAGATCGCCGACGACGGCATCGACCTCCTCGTCGAGCCGGCCCACCGGCACCGCACTGTTGATCAGCCCCATCCGGACCGCCTCGTTGGCCGAAAAGCGGTGCCCGCGCAGGAACGCTGCCCGGGCGTCGGCCGGGCGCATCTTGGGCAGGCAGACCACCGAGATCATGGCCGGCGCCACACCGATGCGTACCTCGGTGAACCCGAACCTGGCGTGATCGACGGCCACGGAGATGTCGAGGGCGGCGGCGAGTCCCATGCCACCGGCAACGCAGTGGCCGGCGATGCGGCCGACGTACGGTTTCGGCGAGCGGTGGAACCTTCCGAACAGCGCACGCGGGTCGACGTCGATCCCGGGCACGGCGGAGGTGCGTTCGGCCAGGTCGGCCCCGGCGCAGAAGACGGAGCCCTTGTTGGTGAGGACGACCACCCGGACGCCGGGGTCGTGGTCGGCGATGTCCAGCGCTGCCACCAGTTCGCCCGTCAGCTGCCGGCTCAACGAGTTCCTGCGCTCCTCGTCGGCCAGGGTGATGGTCATCACCCTGCCGCACAGTTCGGTCTCGACGAGGGGCATCAGGAGTTCCCCGGGGCCGGGCCGTCGGTAGGGCCACCGGCGAAGGCCTGGGCCCTGAGCAGCCAGTGCCGGCCGAGGTCGTCCACCACCAGGTCGGTGTCGTCCAGGTGGCGGCGCTGGGTGACGACCAGGCAGAAGTCCTCGGCGGAGCCCTCGACGGTCTCCGCGGCGTCGTCGGGGCCCCAGGTCCAGGTCTGCCCGGACGGGCCGGTGAGCACCAGTCGGATCTCGCCCTCGGGCGCCGTCTCGCCGCGCACGGTGTAGGACCATCCCCTGGTGAGGTAGCCCAACTGGGCGATGTGGCGGAGGCGATCGGAGGCCTGGCGGGTCGCCCCCACCGCGTCGACGATGTCCCTGCCGTGTGCCCACACCTCCATCAGGCGGGCGGTGAGGAACGACCTGGCGCCCATCGACGGCCCGTACCAGGGGACGCGGGCGCCGTCGGTGAGGACTGCCGCCGCCTCGGCGAGGACCTGTCGGTTGTGGCGCCAGGCCTCGAGCTGCCGGGCCGGAGGCAGTGCCCGGAAAGCGTCCAGGGTGAAGGCGTCGACGCCTATGCCGCCGGCCGCCGCGAACAGAACCTCCAGCCCGGCGGCGAATGCCTCGGGGTCGGTGATGGCGGTGGCGGCGGTGCCGTCGAAGTAGGTGAGGTGACCGATCTGGTCGGCGACGGTCCAGCCGGGGCTCGGGGTGGCCGACGCCCACTCCTCCTCGTCCAGTCCGGCCACGATCGAATCGAGGGCCTCCTGCTCGGCCACCAGATCGCTCCGCAGCTCGTCGAGTTCACCCATGTCGACCTCCCGTTCGTTCGTCGGATGATGGCACCGTCACCTCGCGCCCGTGCGCATGCCGCGCAGCATGATCTCGACCAGCGAGTCGGCGGCCTGTTTGGGCGTCGAGCGGAGTGTGGGCATCACTTCGGGCAGTGACAGCAGGCGCGCCAGGCTCGCCATCACCCGGGCAGCTGCACCCGTGTCGATTGCAGGCGTATCGCCCCGCTCGACGGCGAGGTCGAGCAGGCATCGCGTGACGGCGACCAGGTACTCGGCGTGGAAGTCGCCCAGCCGCTGCGCGGCCGGCATGGTGGCGAGGTCACGGGCGAACGGCTCGGTCAGCCCGTCCACTACCCCATTGGCCGCTTCGAGGTATGCCTGCAGCGCATCGAGGGGATCCATGTCGGGCCGGATCGCCTCCATGGCCGTGCGCCCGACCCGCCAGAGGTTGCGATCCACGACGATGAGCACCAGCTCGTCCCGGCTGGGTGCCAGGCCGTAGAGGGTGCGCAGCGAGCAGTTCGAGCGCGAGGCGATCTCGGCCATCGTCAGGTGGGCGAAGCCGCCGTCGAACATCTGGCCGAGGTGGTCGAGGATCTGGCGCTGACGGTCGGTGAGGCGTCGCTCGCGCTCCCGGCCGAGCACGGCCGGTGGCGGCCTCACCGAACGGAGGCGCTCCTGTAATTCGGTGGGCTCGGCCACGGCCACGTCGAACGACTCCCCGGCCCAGGTCATGGCCGCTCCAACAGGGCGGCGGGGAGCTCCACCACCCGGCTGCGCAGCCATTCGCCCAGGCTCTTGGCCTGTGCGTCCTGGCGGGTGGAGGCGGCCACGCCTTCTTCGAGCAGATCGTGGATGACGAAGTTCAGCGACCGGAGCGCGGGGAGTCGGTAGCGATCGATGACCAGCGGTGCCGTCTCGGGGAGGAGGCGCTTCAGGGTTTCGGTGGTCAGGAACTGGTCGAGCCACGCCCAGCCCCGGTCGCTGCGGGCGAAGACGCCGAGGTTGGCGTGGCCGCCCTTGTCGCCGGAGCGGGCGCCGACCACCCGGCCGATCGGTGCCGCCACGGTGGGACCTCTCGGCACCGCGGCCGCCGGCCCCTCGTCGCCTTCGACGTGCACCTCGCCCGGCGGCGCCACGGAGTCCACGACGGTCCGTTCCCCGCCGAGGACGACCACGTGCTGGGGCACGAGGTCGGCCGGCACCAGCGCGGGGCGGAACACGCCATAGGGGGAGCCACCGGACGGGCCGCCGCCGACGCCGAACAGTCCGGGGATGGTGGCGAGCGCGATCTCGGTGATGGAAGCGGAGACCGCCCGGCCGACCTTGCGCTCGTCAGGGTCCTTGAGGGTGATCCGCCACAGTGCCACCGCCTCCTCGTTGGTGGCCGGATCGGGCTTGTCGGTCCGGACCAACCGGGTGGTGACGCTCTCGTAGTCCTCGGGACCGTAGGGGCACGCCAGCCAGAAGGCGTCTTCGACCAGCCGGGCCTTGGCCTCGACATCGAGGCCGGTGAGGGCGACGGCCAGGTCGTTGCGGAAGCCGCCCACCTCGTTCATCGCCACTTTGAGCGTGCTCGGCGGGGGCTCGCCCCTGGTGCCGCAGACCCGCACGCGGTCGGTGCCGGCTTGTTCGAGGCGGATCGTGTCGAAGCGGGCCGTGACGTCGGGCCCGAGGTAGGAGGGGCTGCCTATCTCGTAGAGGAGCTGGGACGTGACGGTGCCGATCGAGATCTCGCCGCCGGTACCGTCGTGCTTGCCGATCACGCACGAGCCGTCGGCGGCGATCTCGGCCCACGGGAACCCGACTCGTGTCATGCCGGGCACCTCGGTGAAGAAGGAGTAGTTGCCGCCGGTCGCCTGGGCGCCGCACTCCACGACGTGCCCGGCCACCACCGCACCGGCGAGCTCGTCCCAGTTGTCACGCGCCCACCCGTGGTGCCAGGCTGCAGGCCCGCACACGACGGCGGCATCGGTGACGCGGCCGGTGATGACGATGTCGGCACCACGGTCGAGGGCATCGACGATGCCCCAGCAGCCCAGGTAGGCGTTGGCGGTGACGAAGCTCGCCGTGTCGCCGATGGGCTCCCCGGACTCGAACTGGGCCAGCTCCACGCCGGCGTCGCGCAACTCGCCGAGTCTCGGCAGGAGGTTGTCGCCGCCCACGTAGGCGATCCTCGGAGCGAGCCCCAGTTCGGCGGCGACCCCTGCGACCGCCTCGGCGCACCCGCCCGGATCGAGACCGCCCGCATTCGACACCACCTTGATGCCCCGTTCGAGGCACGTGCCCATGACCTGGGCCATTTGGGTGACGAAGGTGCGTGCGTACCCGCCGCCGGGGCGCTTGGCCTGGGTGCGGGCCAGGATCAGCATGGTCAGCTCGGCCAGCCAGTCACCGGTCAGCACGTCGATCGGGCCGCCCTCCACCATCTCCGCGGCTGCCGACAGCCGGTCACCGTAGAACCCGGAGCAGTTGGCGATGCGGATCGGCTCGGTCATCTCGGTCCCTCCCTGGCCCCTTGACCCGGATGGCTGCCCGGCTCACCGGGTCCGGCACCCTCCGGCTCGATCACCAACAGCGCGACGCCGTTGTCCACCTGCTGGCCGGGGCCCACGAACACCTCGACCACGATGCCGCCGGCCGGGGCATTGATGTGGTGCTCCATCTTCATGGCCTCCAGCACCACCAACGTGGTGCCCGCAGCGACCCGCTCGCCGGGGGCGACGCGCACATCGACCACGGTGCCGGGCATGGGTGCGGCAAGCCCCCCCGAGGGGGCCTGTGTTCCCGGCGCCACGAAGCGCGGGACGATCCGGAGGTCCACAGTGCCGCGGCGGGACTGGATGTGGAGATGATCGCCCGCGTGGGTGACGCGCACGGTCGAGCGCCGCCCGTCGACCTCCACGTCCATGTCGAGCGGGGAGTGCCGGTGGATGCGAGCGTGTCCCCCGTCGCCGACGTCGAAGGCTCCGTCGCGGCGGGACCGGTAGTTGACGTCGACCGTGTGTTCGCCATGGCGCAGCGAGACGGCCTGAGCGGGCAGGCGCGCATTGCGCCATCCACTCGGCAGGCAGGCGAGCACCGGTGTCGACGCACGGTGCTCGCACTGGAGCCACAGCGCCGCCGCAGTGGCGGCCCATGCCAACTCGGTATCGCCGAGCACCATCGAGCGCGCCGGACCGAAGCGCTCGATGAAGTCGGTGGTCGTGTCCCCGCTGAGGAAGCGCTCGTGGCGCAGCGCGGCGGCGAGGAAGGCGCGGTTGGTGGTGACGCCACCGATGTGGAGCCGCTCGAGTGCCAGGGCGAGACGCGAGGCGGCCTCCGCCCGGGTCGGGGCGTGGGCGATGACCTTGGCGAGCATCGGGTCGAAGGCGACGCTGACCACCGACCCCTGCTCGACGCCGGACTCCCACCGCACGACGGGGGCCTCCGCGGGGGAGAAGGCAGCGAGGGTCCCGGTGGCGGGGAGGAACCCGGCCTCGGCGTCCTCGGCGCAGAGCCTGGCCTCGATGGCATGCCCGGCGAAGGCGATGTCGCACTGCGCGTAGCCCAAGGGCTCGCCGGCGGCGATCCTCAGCTGCTCGCGGACCAGGTCGATGCCGGTGACCTCCTCGGTCACCGGGTGCTCGACCTGGAGGCGGGTGTTGACCTCGAGGAAGTAGAACTCCTTTGTGGCGTCGTCGACCAGGAACTCGACCGTGCCGGCCGACCGGAATCCGATGGCGCGGGCGAGCCGGAGGGCGGCCTCGCCCATGGCGGTGCGCATGGCGTCGTCGACCACCGGTGACGGGGACTCCTCGATGAGCTTCTGGTGGCGCCGCTGGATGGAGCACTCGCGTTCGCCCAGGTGCACGAGGTTGCCGTGCCCATCGCCGAGGATCTGGATCTCGATGTGGCGCGACGTGGCGACGTAGCGCTCGAGGAACACCCGGTCGTCGCCGAAGGCGCCGGCGGTCTCGCGTCGCGCCGAGGCGACGGCCGCGTCGAGGTCGGCCGGGGAGCCGACGATGCGCATGCCCTTGCCCCCACCGCCGGCGGCGGCCTTGACGATCAGGGGGTAGCCGACGTCGTCGGCATCCCCGGGGCTCTCGGCCGAGGGGAGTGTGGGCACTCCGGCGGCGACGGCCAGGCGTTTCGCCGCCAGCTTGTCGCCCATCTGGGCGATGACCGATCCAGGGGGCCCGATCCAGGTCAGCCCGGCACCGGTGACCTCCGCGGCGAAGCCGGGGTTCTCCGACAGGAACCCGTAGCCGGGGTGGACGGCTTCCGCCCCGCTGCCCAGGGCGGCGTCGATGATGGCCGCACCGTCCAGGTACCCGGAGGCCAGCCGCACCGACTCGTCGGCTTCGGACACGAAGGGGGCGTCGGCGTCGGCGTCGACGAACACGGCGATGGTGCGGACGCCCATCGAGTGGGCGGTGCGGATGATGCGGCGGGCGATCTCGCCGCGATTGGCGACCAGGATCGTGGAGAAGCTCACAGCCGGAACACCCCGTAGCCCTCGGTGCCCTCGACGGGTCTGTTGCGGACGACCGACAGGCACAGTCCGAGCACGGTGCGGGTGTCGCGCGGGTCGACGATGCCGTCGTCACTGACCGCCCCGGTCGCGACCAGGGCGAGCGAGCCCTGCTCCTGGATGGCCTCGACCATCTCGACGATCTGGCGATCCTCCGCCTCGTCGAATTCGAGGCCCTTCCGGGCGGCCTGGCCACGGCGTACCAGCGACATCACCCCGGCGATCTGCTTTGGGCCCATGACGGCGATCTTCGCCGTGGGCCACAGGAAGGTGAACCGGTTGCCGAACGCCCGGCCCGACATGCCGTAGGTGCCGGCGCCGTACGAGGAGCCGATGATCACGGTGAGGTGCGGCACGGTCGAGTTGGTGACGGCATTGAGCATCTGCGATCCCTTCTTGATGATGCCCTCGGCCTCGAAGTCGCGTCCCACCATGTAGCCGGTTACGTTCTGCAGAAACACCAACGGCACGTCGATCTGGTTGCAGAGCTGGATGAAGTGCGCGGCCTTCTCGGCGGCCCGTGGGTAGATCACCCCGTTGTTCCCGACGATCCCCACCGGGTACCCGTGGATGCTCGCCCATCCGCACACGATGGTGCTGCCGTATCTCGCCTTGAACTCCTCGAAGCGCGATCCGTCGACGACGCGGGCGAGGACGTCGCGGACGTCGACCGGCTGGCGCAGGTCGCGGCTGACCAGGCCGAGGAGCTCCTCGGGATCGTGCCCCGGGTCGTCGGACCGCAGGGCGGCATCAGGCCCGGCCTTCCGCCAATTGAGGTGGGACACCACCTCGCGGCACATCCGGAGCGCGTCCATCTCGTCCTCGGCGAAGTAGTCGCCGAGGCCCGACACCTCGGCGTGCATCTTGGCCCCGCCGAGCATCTCGTCGTCGGACTCCTCGCCCGTCGCCATCTTGACCAGGGGTGGCCCGGCCAGGAAGACCTTCGACTGCTCCTTGACCACGATGTTGTAGTCGGAGAGGCCGGGCTGGTAGGCCCCTCCGGCGGTGGAGGATCCGAACACCACGCAGACCGTGGGGATGCGCAGCTTGGACAGGTCGATCAGGTCGTAGAAGAACCGTCCGCTCTCGGCGAAGTGGAAGGTCTGCACCCGGCGACCCCCGCCGTCGGTCTCGACCCGCAGGTCGGCGCCGGCCGACTCGACGAAGCTGACATAGGGCATGCGGTTGTCCCGTGCCATCTCCAGTGCCCGCATCCACTTCTTCGCCGCGTACGGCGTGAGCGCGCCCCCGAGGACGGAGGGGTCGTTGGCGATGATGACGCACTCGGTACCGGCGATGACGCCGATCCCCACCACCATCCCGCCGCCGATCGTGTAGTCGGAGTCGTAGGCGGCGAGGGGGCTGATCTCGAGGAACGGGCTGTCGGGGTCGAGCACGTTGGCGATGCGCTCGCGCACCGGGAGCTTGCCGCGGCTCCGCAGCCGTTCCATCCTCTTGGGCCCGCCGCCGGCCTCCGCCTGGTCGAGCAGGTCGTCGATGACGCCCAGCTGCTCGAGCATGTCCGCCCGGTTCTTGACGTACTGCGCCGAGGCCGTGTCGAGGCTCGAGGGCAGCGGGGGAGCCAGCAGCGCTTGCTTCATTCGATGATACTAACTACGGTAACATCTGACCGTCAATATAACCAGTGAGCAGGACCCGACGGGACCGATCGACGCACGACCGAAGGCCGTGCAGGAGGTGCGTTGCCCATGCAGACCGCCATCACCGAGATGCTGGAGATCGATGTCCCGATCCTCGCCTTCACCCACTGCCGCGACGTGGTCGCCGCTGTGACCAGGGCGGGCGGCATGGGAGTGCTCGGCGCGGTGGCGCACTCGCCGGAGCAACTCGAGATCGACCTGGCCTGGATCGAGGACGAGGTGGGCGGCCGCCCGTACGGCGTCGACCTCATCGTGCCGGCCAAGTACGCCGGCTCCGATGCCGGCGGCTACACCATGGCGGACATCGCCGCACTCATCCCCGCCGAGCACATCGCCTTCGTCGAGGAGATCCTGCGGCGCTACGACGTGCCGGCCCTGCCCGACGCGGAGGCAGCACGCGGCCCGCTCGGCGGTAGGGACGCAGGCGACACGGCCGTTCCCTTCTCGGAGCGTCAGGCAGACTCGCTTCTCGAGATCGCCCTGGCCCACCGGCCGTCGCTGGTGGTCAACGCCCTCGGGCCGCCCCCCGCCCACATGATCGAGCGGGTGAAGCAGGAGGGCCGACTCATCGGGGCCCTGGCGGGCAAGGCCCAGCATGCGGAGCGGCACGTGAACGCCGGCGTGGACGTCATCATCGCCCAGGGCGCCGAGGCCGGCGGCCATACCGGGGAGGTCGGGTCGATGGTGCTCATTCCCGAGATCGTCGATGCGGTCGCCCCGGTGCCCGTGCTCGGCGCCGGCGGCATCGGGCGGGGACGCCAGATGGCTGCGGCCATGGCGCTCGGTGCGCAGGGCGTGTGGTGCGGATCGGTGTGGCTCACCACCGAGGAAGCCGAGACCCACCCCGTCGTCAAGGCCAAGTTCCTCGCCGCCACCTCATCGGACACGGTGCGCTCGCGGTCGCGCACGGGCAAGCCGGCCCGGCAGCTGCGATCGGCCTGGACCGACGAGTGGGACGACCCGGCGACCCCGATGCCCCTGGGGATGCCCCTGCAGCCCATCTTGGTCAACGACGCCATCACGCGCATCGACCGGGCTGCCTACCGCCCGGGCTCCGGCGCCGAGCAGCTGGCCAACTACTTCGTCGGTCAGATCGTCGGCTCGATGAACGTGACCAAGACGGCTTCCCAGGTGGTCTTCGACATGATCGACGAGTTCATCGAGGCGGTCCAGTCGCTCGGCCACCAGCTCGAGTCCTAGACGGTCGGCCGCCCGCCGTGCCTCCGGTCGACGCCGAGGGCCACAGGCACGTTCCGCCCTGCCCCACCAGGGCTTAGGAGATTCCTACTCGGGACTTATGGTTCCCTTACGTGGTGGGTGTCCAATGGTGTGGAAGAACGCGACCGCGGACCACGCGGATCCGCAGGTAGACCGAAGGTAGGCAGACATGAGCGAGATGTGGCATCCCTCGACTGGCCCGCAGGAGGCGGAGGAAGGCAGCACGGGCGGCACGGCCGTGCCCCCGGGCGCCGACCAGTACCCGGGCCTGCCCACTCCCCCTGCGGGCGGAGCCCCGATCCTGCCCGCCCCGCCGTACGCCGGCCCCGCCGGCCCCCAGCAGTGGGTCGCGGTACCCAACCCCCTGACTGCCGGCCCCGGCGCCGGAGCGCAGGAACCTACCGGCCGCTATGCGTCGGTGGCCACCGGGCCCCCGACGCCGCCTGCGGGCACCTGGGCGCAGTCGCCGTGGCCGGGCTGGGGTCCCGGAGGGTCCCAGGGGGTGCCGCCGGGCGGGGGATGGGGTGGCGGAGTGCCGGGAGCACCGCCCCCGGGTGGATGGGTGCCTCCCGGCTTCACCAGCCCGTCGCCGCAGCCGGGTCCGGCGAAACGGCGACACCTCCCGATGGTCGCAGTGGCCTCGATCGCCGCCGCCGCCATTCTGCTGGGGGCGGGAGTCGGCCACCTCGTGTGGTCCGCCCAGTCAGGCACCAACGCCATCGCCAGTCCCAACTCGGGGCTCCCTTCCGGTTCGGGAACGTCGGGCAGCGGGTCCTCCCCGTTCGGTTCGGGATCGTCGGGCAGCGGGTCCTCCCCGTTCGGGTCGGGATCGTCGGGGAACTCCTCCACGGGTGCCGGGGCCCCCTCGGACATCTCCGCCATCGCCTCGAAGGTCGACCCGGGCCTCGTGGACGTCAACACCAACATGAGCTACCAGGACGAGCAGGCGGCAGGCACCGGCATGGTGCTGACACCCTCCGGTGAGATCCTCACCAACAACCACGTCATCGACGGTGCCACCAGCATCAGCGTGACCGACATCGGGAACGGTAAGACGTACACGGCGAACGTCGTCGGATACGACCGCACGGGCGACGTGGCGGTGCTCAAGTTGGTGGGTGCCAGTGGCCTGCAGACTGTGACGACCGGTACCGGGTCGGCGGCCGTCGGCCAGGCCGTCGTGGGTGTCGGCAACGCAGGAGGGTCGGGCGGGACCCCGAGCGCGGCGGGTGGCTCGGTGATCGCCACCGACCAGTCCATCACCGCCAGTGACAACGGAGGCGGCAACGCCGAGAGCCTGTCCGGGCTCATCGAGATCAATGCCGGCATCCAACCCGGCGACTCCGGCGGCCCGCTCGTCGGCACCTCCGGCCAGGTCATCGGCATGGACACCGCCGCATCGACGGGCACCGGCTACCAGGTGTCGGCCAACCAGGCCTACGCCATCCCCATCGCCACGGCCCTCTCGGTCGCGCGCCAGATCGAGTCCGGCCACGCATCGTCCACGGTGCACCTCGGTGCTACCGGGTTCCTGGGCGTCGAGGTCGCTTCGTCGGGCGGTGCCAATGGCAGTGGCGGGTTCGGCTCGGGAGCTTCCGGCAGTGCAAACGGAACGACGACGTCCGGCGCGGTCGTGGACGGGACCGTCTCCGGCTCTCCGGCCGCCCAGGCCGGGCTGGCCCAGGGTGACGTCATCACCGCCATCGACGGGAAGTCGATCTCGTCGTCCTCGGACCTGAGCAACCAGCTGGAGGCCGACCATCCCGGGGATAACGTCCAGCTCCAGTGGACCGACCAGTCCGGTCAGACGCACACGGCGAACGTGAAGCTGGTGAACGGCCCGGCGGCCTGACGGTCGGCCGGCCCGGACGCCGCCACGGTGCGCCGGCGTGGCCTGCGGGCCACGAAATGGACGAATGGCCCTATCGGGGCCCACCGGCCGACCCCGACAATGTCCCAATGGGAATGAGAGAACCGCGGTGCAGACCGGCCGGCGCCTGCTGGGGAACGGTCGGCACCGCACTCCGGGTCGGGGCCTGATGCCCGTCCGCCCGACGTCCGTCGGTCCACCGATGGCACGGATCGAACGAGGTCACCGGGGGGAGCGCCGGCCCGACTCCGGCCAGGCGGGGGCGAAGCGGCAGTTCGACAACCGCCCGCTCCTCGTGTTCTGGGAGACGACCAAGGCCTGCGACCTGGCCTGTGCCCACTGCCGAGCCGATGCCCAGCGCGACCCGGGCCCGGACGAGCTCTCGACCGCCGAGGGCTTCGCCCTGATCGACGATCTGGCCGGGATCGGTCGTCCACGCCCGATCCTGATCCTGACCGGCGGCGACTGCCTCAAGCGCGACGACATCGTCACCATCGCGGCCCATGCGAAGTCGATGGGCGTGCCGGCGGCGATCGCTCCGTCCGTGACCCCCCAGTTGACGTCCCCCCGGCTGTGGGCGCTGTGCGACCAGGGGGTGAAGACCGCATCGCTGAGCCTGGACGGTGCCACCGCGGGGACCCATGACGCCGTGCGCGGCATCGACGGCCATTTCGAGGCGACGCTGGCAGCCATCAGCCGGTTGCAGCGCCACGGCCTCACCGTCCAGATCAACACCACGGTCATGCGGTCCAACGTCGGCGAGCTCGCCGACATCGCTGCGCTCATGCACGAGATGAACGTCGACATCTGGGAAGTGTTCTTCCTGATCACCACCGGTCGTGGCACCGGCATCGCGGCGTCGACCGCGGAGGAGAACGAGGACATCTGCAACTTCCTGGTCGACGCATCGCAGTACGGATTCACCGTTCGCACCGTCGAGGCGCCCTTCTTCCGGAGGGTGGCCCTAGAGCGCCGGCGGGCAGGGGGCATGCCGGCCGAAACGGAGTTCGAGCACGGTGCCCTCTACTCGCAGCTCCACGACCGGCTGCAGACGCTGTTGGGGCCGCCGACGGCGCCCGTGCGCGCCCCGAGTGCCGCGACCCGTGACGGGAAGGGGATCATCTTCGTCGCGGCCAACGGGGACGTCTACCCGTCCGGGTTCCTTCCGCTGCGTCTCGGAAACGTCCGCGACCAGAGCCTCATGCAGATCTACCGCGACGACCCGCTCCTCTGTGCCATCCGTGACGCCGACTTCGCCGGACAGTGCGGTGTCTGTGAACATGCCGACCTCTGCGGGGGCTCGCGCTCCCGGGCCTATGCGGCGTCGGGCGACCCGCTCGGAGAGGATCCGGGGTGCATCCTGACGCTGGCCGGCGCCGCTCTGCCCCACCCGTAGGCCCAGCCGGAAGGTCGGTTGTCGCCTCGGCGATGGCGCCCGGGCCCCGACCTGCACCCCGTCCTAGCGCAGGGGGAGGACCACCGGGTGATGGTCCCCGGCGAGATCGAGCACCTCTTCGAAACCCTGGCGGAAGCTCTCCATGAGCACGTCGGCGTCGGGGACGGCCCCGCCGTCGATCGTGATGCCCACGCAGCAGGTCCCGTTGAAGGTGAGCAGCGTCACGTTGACCGCCGATCCGGTGGTCGGCCCGAACGCGTAGTACCCCGACACCGGAGCCCCGCAGAGATAGAGGGGGACCCTCACACCGGGCACGTTGCTGGCCAGGAAGTCGATGTGCTTCAGCATGCCGCCGACCACGCTTGACGGAAGCAGGTTGAGCGTCCCGGCGATGGCATTCGACAGCGGCAGGGCACGGTCGTCCCTGGCCACCCTGCACCGCTCGCCGGTGAGGCGCACACGCTCGGCAGGGTCGGCCACACCGACGGGCACTGCGAATCGCTCGAGCGTGATGCGGTTGCCTGCGGCAGGGTCACCCTCCTTGCGGATCGAGATCGGCAGGGTGATCCTGAGCTCGTCGACAGTGGTTCCGTGACGCTCGTGGTAGCGGCGCAGCCCTCCGGTGACCGAGGCGACGAAGGCGTCGTTGAGGGTGCCGTCCACCGAGGCCCCCGCCCGCTTCAGGTCGCGGAAGTCCACGGCGATCATGTCGAGGTGCCGGTCGAGGCTCCGGTCGGTCATCACCGGTGACAGGGTTTCGGAGACCGGCGCCACGAACCGACCGACGGCCATAGCGGTGGAGAGGGCATCGGACGTCGAGCGCACCGGGTTCCTGGCCACGTGCACCGCGGTGGGGACCGCCTCCGACAGTCCGTGGCGGAACGTCTCGAAGACCCGGTGCCAGTCGTAGGCCAGCGACTCCCGGACCAGCTCAGCGGTGCCCGGGACGTGCTCGTGGACAGCGGCCAGGGGGACCTGGACATCGGGATCGGACTCACTGGTGGTCTCGAACAGGAGGAATGCCAGCTGCATCCCGCCGATGCCGTCCGTCAGCGAGTGGTGGACCTTCATGACCAGCGCGGCGCGGTCGTCGGCCAGGCCCTCGACGAGGGTGAACTGCCACAGCGGCCGCGAGAGGTCGAAGCCGCTCATGGCCTCGATCCGGGCGAAGTCGATCACCGTAGCCGGAGTGTGCGGACTCGGGGCCTCGAACCGGTGCAGGTGTAAGGAGAGGTCGAAGTCGACGTCGACCCAGCGCGGGGTCGCCATCCGACCCGGTGGTGCGACCGGCACCTCCCGGAATCGGGGGATCTGCTGGACCGCATGCGCCAGCCGGGCGGAGAGCGCATCGAAATCCGGCTGCTTGTCGAGCCAGGCGATGGCCAGGATGGTCGACCGCAGAGCCGGATCCTTCTCGAGGTACCACGAGAAGGCGTCGGTGTCACGCATGAACAGCTCGGTCTGGTCGCCCATCGTTCCCTCCTCTACGACGATACCCCTGTCCGAACCTAGGCCACTTTGCGCCGCGCGTTTAGAGTCGAAGGTCACGATTCGAGCCGCCACGGAGGGGGACGGTGGGATTCACGCGGGAAAACCTGCCGAAGGACCCTGTTCCTGCGGACCCACATGGCCGTATGGTGCGCTGAGGACACGGACCGGAACAGGGGAGGTGGGACGTGGAGAGACTGAACGCGCTGGATGCCGAGTTCCTTCACATCGAGGACGGCATCGTCCATATGCACATCGCAGGGGCCTGCGTGTTCGACGACCCGCCGCCCCCGTTCGAGGACCTCGAGCGACTGGTCGCCTCCAAGCTGCACCTGATCCCGCGTTACCGCCAGCGTGTCCGCTCGGTCCCTTTCGAGCTGGGCCGGCCGGTCTGGGTGGACGATCCCCACTTCGACCTCGGCTACCACCTCCGCCACACCGCGCTCCCCGCTCCAGGCGACGACGCGGCGTTCGACCGTCTGATGGGGCGGCTCATGTCGCAGCCGCTCGACCGCGAGCGGCCGCTGTGGGAGGGATGGCTGGTGGAGGGCCTCGAAGGCGGGCAATGGGCCCTGGTGTTCAAGATCCACCACTGCATGGTCGACGGGATCGCCGGGGTCGAGTTGCTCACCATCCTGTTGGACCTCGAGGCCGACACCGCGGTCGGCGAGCCACAGCCCTGGGAGCCGCGCCCCGAGCCGCTGGGGGCCCTGAAGGTCTTCGACGCCTGGGGCGGTCTGGTGTCCAACGCACTGGCGGCGGCCAGGGGCATCCCGAGGTCCATCGCCCACCCCATCGACGCGGCGCACTCGACCCTGACGACAGCGGAGGGGACGTTCCGTTTCTTGCGACGCCTCGCCCCGACCAAGCCCCTCTCGATCGAGGGGCCGATCGGCCCCCACCGGGCCTATGCCCACTCGTCCGCCAGCCTTGCCGATGTCAAGACGATCCGCACCGCCTTCGGTGGCACGATCAACGACGTCGTGCTGGCGGCGGTCTCCGGCGGCTACCGGGCGCTGCTCGAGGAGCGGGGCGACGACGTCGACACCGCCGTCGTGCGCTCACTCGTGCCGGTGTCGACTCGCCACGACGACGGTAGCGGGGTGGCGGACAACCGGGTCACGGCCCTGCTGTACGACCTCCCGGTGCAAGTGGCCGAGCCGATCGAGCGCCTCGAGACCGTGCACGAGGAGATGTCCAAGCTCAAGGCCTCCCACATCGCGGAGGCGGGCGTCATGGTGACCTCGGTCGGCAACCTCGCCCCGCCGATGCTGGTGGGGACGTTCAGCCGGATGGCGATCAACGGGATGCACCGGTTCGGGCAGCGCTCGCTCAACACCGTCACGACGAACGTGCCCGGGCCACAGATCCCCCTCTACTGCCTCGGGCACGAGATGCGCGAGTACCGCCCGTTCGTCCCGATCAGCCACGGGATCCGCGTCGGAACCGCGATCCTCTCCTACAACGGGCGCCTCTGCTTCGGGATCACCGGTGACTACGAGTCGATGCCCGACGTCGGAGTGCTGGCCGACGCGGTCACCGCGGACATCGAGTACCTCGCCGGCCGGGCCCGGAAGTACCTCGCCGGCTGACCGGCCTGCCCGCCCGCTCATCGGGGGCCCTCCCGCCGACGCCCCCCGCCGCCGGGTGACGAGGTGCCGGCTCCGCTATCGTCAGCCAGGTGCAGCAGATCCTCGTCCTCCCCGTCAGGCGCGGGTGCGCCGTGAGCCGGATGCCGCGATGAACATCGTGGTCAGTAATGTCAAGGGCGGCGTGGGGAAGACGACCACGTCGGTCTACCTGGCGGCAGCGGCAGTGGACCGCGGATGGGATCCGGTTACGCTCGTCGACGCCGACCGCCAGGCCTCCACGGCAGAGTGGCTCGAGGAGCGTCCCCTCGTCGGCGTCGACCTGGTGGAGGCGCCGTCGGAGCGGACCGTGTCCCGCGCCCTGGCCGGCCACGGTGGGCTCGCGGTCGTCGACACGCCGCCGGGTGACGAGCGCATCGTGCGGGCCGCACTCGACCGGGCCGATGCCGTGGTGATCCCGACCCGGGCCGGTGGCGTCGAGTACTCGCGGGTGGTCGCCACGCTCGAGATGATCGGCACCAGGATCCCCTACGGGGTGATCATCTGTGCGGCTCGGCTGGGCACCAACGATCTCGACGAGACCGTCGCCTGGTGGACCGGGTCCGGGGTCCCGATCTGGGGAATCATCCCCGAGCGGGTGGGCATCGCCGCCGGGCCCGAGACCAGGCTCTTCCGTGAGGGCCTGGACGCCTACGGCAAGGTGCTGAGGAAGGCCCTCCGCAAGCGCGCCGGCTGACGGTCAGCCTTCGAGTCCGCCGGGCCCGGAGGGGACGTCGACGGCGTGCTCCTCGAGGGCGGCCAGCGGCACCACCTCCAGGGCGCGCTCGTGGGTGGAGGCGAGGACCACGTAGGCGGCGGCGCCATCGAGGTGGGAGCGCAGCCAGTTGGCGGCGGTGACGCACCACCTGTCCCCGGGCAACAGTCCGGGAAACCGATACCGGGGCATGGGGGTCGTGAGATCGTTGCCGATCCGTCGCTGGTGCTCGAGGAACTCGGCGGTGACCACCGCGCAGATCGTATGGCTGCCGAGGTCCTCCGGCCCGGTGGTGCAGCACCCGTCACGGTAGAAGCCGGTGACCGGGTCGGTGCCGCACGGTTCGAGTTCGCCCCCGAGGACGTTGCGCTCTTCCATCCGTGCAGTATCGCCCACGGACAGCGGATCAGTTGTAGCTGTCGACTTCGATCCTGTCGCCCTCGCCGGTCCGGGCGAGGGCGACCTCGAACCCGTCGACCATGTCGATCCGCTGCAGGGCGTCGACATGGCCGCGACCGCTTCCGCTCCACTTGGCCTTGGCCTTGGCCTTGGCGTCGCTCAGGCCCTCGGCCACGACCAGGACGACCTCGTGGCCCTCGCCCATCCTGTCCCCGGCAAGGGGGCCGCCCAGGAAGGCCGCATACAGGTGCATGCGGGCAGGCTAGCGGCCCGCGCCAGGCGGGTTCCCGCGTGGACGCGAGGCAGCCCGGGCCTCCGTCCCTGCCGCCGTCCGTGAGAGGATTCCGACATCTGCGGAGGAATCGTGACGGATGTGTCGATCCGGGGCCGACGGCACCGTCAATTGGGGGACAACGGCGTGACCCGCCATCGACACCGACAGAGGAGAGCACGATGCGCTACATGTTGATCATCCACAACGACGAGACCCATCCGCTGCCCGGCGGCCCCGGCTGGGACGAGCTGATGACCGACTATGCCGAGTTCAGCAAGCAGTTGGCCTCCTACGGTCGCCCGTTCACCGGCGACCCGCTCATGGGACCCGACACCGCCACCACGGTGCGTGTGCGCAACGGCGAGACCCTCACCGTCGACGGCCCCTTCGCCGAGACGAAGGAGTGGATGTCGGGGTACTACCTCATCGACTGTGACGACCTCGACCAGGCTCTCCGAGCCGCGGCCATGGTCCCGTCGGCCAGGTTCGGCTCGGTCGAGGTGCGTCCTGTGGCGGAGATGTAGCCCTGGATCGCCACCGGACCGACCGCCGCCCCGGCTCTGTCGACGAGGCTCTCGAGTCCGTCTACAGAGCCGACCGCGGCCGGGTGCTCGCCCGCCTGATCGGGGTCCTCGGGGACTTCGATCTGGCCGAGGACGCCCTTCAGGACGCGCTGGTGTCCGCGGCATCGGCCTGGTCGCTTCGCGGGGTGCCGGACAATCCGGCCGGATGGCTGGTCACCACGGCCCGGCGCAAGGCGATCGACCGATTGCGCAGCGCGGCCGCCTCGGATCGACGCCAGCGCGACTGGCGCGAGCTGTCCATCGCCTGGGACACCGGTGACGGGTCGGAGCCGATCGCGGATGACCGACTTCGGCTCATCTTCACCTGCTGCCACCCCGCACTGACCCTCGAGGCTCAGGTGGCGCTCACGCTGCGCTCGTTGGGGGGCCTCTCCACCGAGGAGGTGGCCAAGGCATTCCTCGTCTCCGAGACGGCGCTGGCCCAGAGGATCGTCCGGGCCAAGCGGAAGATCCGGGAGGCCGGGATCGCCTACCGGATCCCCCCTCCCGGCGAGCTGCCCGACCGGCTGGCCGCGGTGCTGGCCGTGCTCTATCTCATCTTCAATGCCGGCTACCTGTCCGCGTCGGGAGCCGAACTGGTGAGAGTGGATCTCTGCGACGAGGCACTACGACTGGTCGGAGTGGTGGTGGCCCTGCTTCCCCACGAGCCCGAGCCGTTGAGCCTGGCGGCGATGATGCACTTCCAGGACTCGCGCCGTGAGGCACGGGTGGACGCCGACGGGATCCCGATGACGCTCGAGGAGCAGGATCGCTCACGGTGGGACGCGGCCAAGGTGGCGGCCGGCCTCGCCCTCCTCGCCCGCGCCCAGGAGACAGGCCGGGCCGGGCCGTACCTGTTGAAGGCGTCCATCAGCGCCGTCCATGTCGGGGCGCCCCGCCCCGATCTCACCGACTGGGCGACGATCGTCGACCTCTACGACCGGTTGCTCGAGTGGGAGCCGACCGCGGTGGTCCGGCTCAATCGGGCAGTGGCCGTGGCGATGGCCGACTCGCCGGCTGCCGGCCTGGAGCTGGTGGACGATCCGGGCCTGGCCGCCGAGCTCGCCGGGTACCACCTCTATCAGGCGACCAGAGCCGACCTCCTGAGGCGTTCGGGGCGGATCGACGAGGCCGCCGTCGCCTATCGCCTGGCCCGGGGGAAGACCGGCAACATCGCCGAGCAGCGCTTCATCGACCGCCGTCTAGAGGCCCTGGCCACAGCGGCATCGTGACGCTCCGTTCCGACCGGCACCCGGACCCAGGTGGAGCGCAGGTCGCCGGCCGCCGCGCCGACCCGGGTCAGGTGGTGCGGATGAAGTCGACGACCACCTGGGCCAGTTCGGGCCCCCGGTCCTCCTGGAGGAAGTGACCGCCACCGGTGATGGTGGTGTGGTGACGGCCGGCGGCACCGGGGATCCGTGCCTGCAGAGCAGCGTCCGAGCCGGCGGTGATGGGATCACCGTCGCTGAACGCGGTGAGGAACGGCTTGTCGAACCCGGCGAGCACCTCCCACGCCGCACGGTTGGCCGCTGCCGCCGGGTCGTCGGGCGAGATGGGGACCAGCGTGGGGAACTGGCGAGCGCCCTCGCAGTAGGTGTCGTCGGGGAAGGGGGCGTCGTAGGCGGCGATGACCTCGGGGGCCAGGTCGGTGGTGCACCCGGCGTTGACGATGATGCCGGTGGGGAATGGGTCCACCTCCTGGGAGAACGTGAGCCAGGCGAAGAACGCCTCACCCGGGACGGCATCGCCGGTGGGGAGGTAGGTGTTGGCCGCTATGACCCGGGCGAACCGGTCCGGGTGCTCGGCCACCAGCCGCAGCCCGATGAGGCCGCCCCAGTCCTGGCCGACCAGGGTCACCTCGGTCAGCTCGAGGTGGTCGAAGAGGAGGCTCCGCATCCACTCCACGTGGCGGGCGAAGGTGTACTCGGTGCGAGGTGTCGGTTTGTCCGAGCGGCCGAAGCCCACGAGGTCGGGAGCGATGACCCGCAGACCGCTTCCGGTGAGCACTGGGATCATGTGACGGTAGAGGTAGCACCACGACGGCTCGCCGTGGAGCAGGAGCACGACCGGGCCGTCGGCCGGGCCTTCGTCGAGGTGGTGGACCCGCAGGGTGCCGCCGTCCTGATCGTCGATGACTGTGTAGTGGGGCTCGAAGGCGAAGCCGGGCAGCGCCTCGAAGCGGTCGTCGGGGGTTCGGAGGACTTCCATCGTGGTGGCCACCTTCTGTCGGGGAATGGATCTGTCGGGACCTGGATGTCCGGTCCCGTCGTCGGACAGGACCGCGTTGCCGACCATAACAGTGGCGACTGCGTCCACCTCGGGTGGACAATCGGTCGCCCTGGCTCGACGCCTGAACGGCCAGAGGGTTCAGCGCAGGGCGTTCTTGACGAAGTCGTCGGTACCGTGCCCGACGGCGAGCTTCGTCCCGCCGTACCAGCTTCCCCGGAGATGCCGGCGGATCGCCGCCTGTCCGTCCGCCGTGCCGCGGGCCGCCGCGTGCCAGAGGTCGGCGTGGTGGAACAGGACGTCACCCCGCTCCGCGTATAGGGCGATCTCACCGGGCACCCGCTCGAACCCGGGCGGGATGCCCTCGGTCCCGCCGAGGTGGCTGCGCGGGACCAGGCGGAGGAAGCCGTTCGCCGGGGACGTCGGATCGAAGTGGATGGTGAAGGCGACCCCGGGCCAGATGTCCAGATGGGGTGCCGACTGGTGGTCGGTGTGCCAGCCGATGCGCGAGTACCCCGAGCCCGGGTCCGGCCGAGCGTCCTGGTAGACCACGCCGAACTGCTCGTAGTCGAGGAGCCAGGCGGTCGGGCCGAGGAGCCGCTGGGCCACCTCGACCAGCGCCTGGTGGTGGACCGCCCGGTCGGCCAGGGCCGACGCATCGGTGGCGAAGCAGACGTAGTGCGCGAACGGGCGGCCGCCGATGGTCGCGCTGGGCTCGTCGAGGATGTCCGTTGCATGGCGCGGGTCGAGGGTGGCGTCGACCAGGCGACGTTGGGCCCCGACCAGCTCTGCCTCCATGTCGAGCACGGCGGACTCGTCGAAGACGCCCCGAAGAGTGGCGTACCCGTTGGCGTCGAAGAACTCGACCAGCTCGTCGATCTCACGACCGGTGAAGACACCGAGCACAGCTGCGCTCACCCGGGGCCGTCCCGGTGTGCGCTTCGACGGGGGGAGTCCACGGTGGAATCGTACGTCGTCCTCCGAGGGTGCATGCGTGCGCTGGCCACCTCCGCTCCGCCCACCCTCGGGTGCCGGTATCCAAAGGGGTTGGCCATCGGCATCGGTGCCGGCGCCCGGGGCACGGCGAAATGCAACCATCTCTGCTTGTGGGATACCCACCACTCTGCGTGGTATCCTTTGCTTCCGACCTGTTCATCCCGTAGCTTCGGGATGGCCACAAAGGTGGTCCGATCAGCGGCAGTTGATGGGGCTGCCGATCGTGTGATGCGGGGGAATCGGCGGAGGTTGAGGAGATGGGATCGTTGCGTTCACTCACGAGCCGACTGCTCCATGGGGTCACGGTCCCTGCAGAACCGTCGGACCGCGTGCTGCTCTCTTCCCTAGGCGCCCTCCCGTTGTCCACGTTTGTCGCCGCCCCGCAGGCGGGTGTAACAAACCTCTGCTCCGGAGGCGGGACCCACCCACGGGGGCAGACCAGGCACCATCACCGGCACCTATGATCAGTCGACGCCACGCATCGCGCACCAAGGGACCGCACTGTCGGGCTCATCGTTCTCAATGCACTACCCACAGATGAAAGAAGGATCCATGCGAACATTCAGAGAGAAGATCACCCGCTTGGGTGCCATCGGAGCGGCAACGGCACTCGGTGCCGCCGGGCTCGGAGTGGCGGGGCTGATAGCCGCCACGCCTGCGTCGGCCACGCCGGCGCCCGGGACACAGGTCAACCAGACGTTTGTCTTCAACGGCCTCGCGGGCTGGGGCAACACAACTCTGACCGCCACCGCCTACTCACCGGCCACGGTGGCCCAAGGCGCCAACTTCACGTTCACCGATGCGGGTGGGAGCCAGGTCGTCCCGACCACCAACAGCGGCTTCCCCATCAACTACATCAACAATACCGTCGACTACTACCCGATCCCAGCCGGGACGACCTACGTCAGTGCTGTGGCGAGCGGCAACGCCACGTGGACCGGCGGGCCAGCTCCCACCGCTCCGAACAATATTCCCTCGTCAGGCTCCTTCCCGTTGACGATCACGTACTGCGCCGCCGCCGGATCAGGTTGCACGGCGAGGATTCAGAACGGTGCAGCGGGTGACCCCTCCGTCAGTGGCACCTCCACGACCTTCCTGGGCAGCACACCGTTCCCGTACCTCGAGGTGTCGACCGGGGCAACGGAGGTCCCAGCCGGTTCGACGCTGACGCTGCCGAGCGTCACCGTCACCCTGACCGCCGCCGCCGGAGGGACGACGGTCAACTGGACACAAAGCGAGTTCGACACGACGGCCAACATCACCGTTGGATCGAGCATAATTAACGCTGCGGTCGCGGGATACCCGGCAGGCGTGGTGCCGGGTTCACCGGCGGTAGCGAACGCCCCGCCGTACGTAGCACCGCCGGTGATGACCAGCACGTTCATCGTGGCCCCCGCGTCGGTGAGCGCCGTTCTCCCCAACTCGGGCCCGCTGGCCGGGGGCACAACAGTGACCATCCACGGCACCTTCCTCGGCAGTCCGACCGCGGTCACCTTCGGAGGGGTGGCGGCACTCAGCTTCAAGGGTCTGACCGACAATTCGGTGTCGGCGGTCGTTCCGGCAGGTACTGGCACCGTTGACGTCCAGGTGTCCACGCTCGTGGGCAAATCATCTGTCAGCCCAGGGGACGCGTTCACCTACACGACCGGCCCGATCGTCACCGGAGTGAAGCCGAACACCTCAACTCCTTCCGGCGGCACCTCGGTGACCATCACCGGACTACAGCTGACCGGTGCCACGGCGGTTCATTTCGGCTCCACGGCAGCGACCAACGTCACGGTCAACTCGGCCACCTCGATCACCGCCACCGCCCCTGCGGGTAGCGGCGTGGTCGATGTCACCGTCACCAATCCAAGCGGAACCTCCATCACCAGCTCGCAGGACCGCTTCAACTACAACGCCGGCTACTGGCTGACTGCCAGTGACGGTGGCATCTTCAGCTACGGTTCAGCACCGTTTGCCGGCTCCGCCGGGAACCTCAAACTGAACAAGCCAGTGGTGGGCATGGCATCAACGCCTGATGGCAACGGCTACTGGTTGGTGGCTACCGACGGTGGCGTGTTCTCCTACGGTGACGCCCAGTTCTACGGCTCCTCCGGGAACCTCACACTGAACAAGCCGATCGTGGGCATGGCGGCCACGCCCGATGGGTATGGCTACTGGTTGGTTGCCTCGGACGGAGGGGTGTTCTCCTATGGTGACGCCCAGTTCTTCGGCTCCGCCGGGAACCTCACACTCAACAAGCCAGTGGTGGGTATGGCCTCGACACCTGATGGTGGTGGCTACTGGTTCGTTGCCTCGGACGGTGGCGTGTTCTCCTACGGCGACGCGGCATTTCACGGCTCCGCAGGGAACCTCACACTGAACAAGCCAGTCGTGGGCATTGCGTCCGCCCCTGACGGTGGTGGCTACTGGCTGGCGGCTTCCGACGGTGGGATCTTCAGCTACGGCGACGCGGTATTTCACGGCTCGGCCGGGAACCTCAAACTGAACAAGCCAGTCGTGGGCATTGCGTCCGTCCCTGACGGTGGTGGCTACTGGTTTGCGGCTTCCGACGGTGGCATCTTCAGCTACGGCGACGCCACGTTCTACGGCTCTGCCGGCAACCTGACGCTCAACAAGCCGGTGGTGGGCATGGCTGCAGTCTCCTGAGCAGTCGTCACACAGCTTGTCGAAGAGGACCAGGGGCTTTCGCCCCTGGTCCTCTTCCATGTAGGGGCCGATCCCCACTCCGATGCGACGGCGGGAGGTTCAGGGGCTGAGTCGCTCGGTGGCCCGGACGGTGGCCGGCAGGCCGTACCATGCAGGGATGAGCGAAGAGACCGGCACCGACCCCGCCGAGCAGCCGCTGGTCGGGATGAAGCCCCGCAGCTACCAGGTCACCGACGGCCCCACCCGGGCACCGGCCCGGGCCATGCTGAGGGCGGTCGGGATGACTGACGACGACTGGGACAAGCCGCAGATCGGCGTGGCGTCGTCGTGGAACGAGGTGACCCCGTGCAACCTCCCGCTCCACCGGTTGGCGGAGCGGGCCAAGCAGGGGGTCCGCTCCTCCGGAGGGTACCCCTTCGAATTCGGGACGATCGCGGTGTCCGACGGGATATCGATGGGTCACGAAGGGATGCGTGCCTCGCTGGTCAGTCGCGAGGTCATCGCCGACTCGGTGGAAACCGTCATGCATGCCGAGCGGTTCGACGGCATGGTGACCCTGGCCGGGTGCGACAAGTCGCTTCCGGGGATGCTGATGGCCGCCGCCCGCCTCAACCTGCCCAGCATCTTCGTCTACGGAGGAACGATCCTCCCGGGGCGGGTGCGTGACCGCGCCATCGACATCACCTCGGTGTTCGAGGCGGTCGGCGCCCACGCGGTCGACGCGCTCACCGACGAGGAGCTGAGCCTCATCGAGCACAACGCCTGCCCGACCGAGGGCTCGTGTGCCGGCATGTTCACCGCCAACACCATGGCGTCGGTGGCCGAGGCGCTGGGCATGTCGCTGCCGGGGAGCTCGACCCCCCCGGCGGTCGATCGACGGCGCGACGACTCGGCCCATCTCGCCGGGCAGGCGGTGGTCGCCCTGCTGCGTGCCGGCATCCGGCCGCGTCAGGTGATGACCAAGGCAGCCTTCGAGAACGCCATCGCCGTCACCATGGCCCTGGGCGGCTCGACCAATGCGGTCCTCCACCTCCTGGCCATCGCCCACGAGGCCCGGGTGGAGCTCGAGCTCGACGACTTCAACAGGGTGGCCGCCCGGGTTCCCCACCTGGCCGACACCAAGCCCCACGGGAAGTACCACATGAGCGACCTCGACCGGATCGGCGGGGTCCCGGTGGTGATGCGGGAGCTCCTCGACGCCGGCCTGTTGGACGGCGACTGCATGACGGTCACCGGGAGGACGGTGGCGGACAACCTGGCAGCGCTGGACCCGCCCGCCCCGGACGGCGACGTGGTGCACGTGATCGCCGATCCGATCCACAGCCAGGGAGGGATCGCGGTGCTGACCGGCTCGCTCGCCCCCAAGGGAGCCGTGGTCAAGGTGGCCGGCATCGACCAGCTGACCTTCGAAGGGACGGCGCGGGTGTTCGACGGCGAGGACCTGGCCATGGAGGCCATCCTGTCCGGCTCCATCGAGCCCGACACCGTCGTGGTCATCCGGTACGAGGGACCCAGGGGCGGGCCGGGGATGCGCGAGATGCTGGCGGTCACCGGTGCCATGAAGGGAGTGGGCCGGGGAGGGGACTGCGCCCTGGTGACCGACGGGCGGTTCTCGGGTGGGACGCACGGGTTCTGCATCGGCCACGTGGCTCCCGAAGCCGTCGACGGGGGACCCATCGGCCTGGTGGCCGACGGCGACCGGATCGTGGTGGACGTGGTCCGCCACACCATCGACCTGCTGGTCGACTTCGAGGAGCTCGAGCGCCGGAGGGCCGGCCTCAAGCATCCCGCTCCCCGGTACACCACCGGGGTGCTGGCCAAGTACGCCCGCCTGGTCACCGGCGCCGAACGGGGAGCGGTCACCGAGCCCTGAGACCGGGCCCGAACGCCATGGCCGGATGGAATGCGTTCCGCGAGGGCGACCCGTCGTTCGCCGAGCTCGCCGAGGGGCGGTTCGACCGCGACGGCCTGAGGCTGGTGGGCACCCTGGGGCCAACGGGCGGCCGCGGATCAGCCCGGTCGAGCCGCTCATCGTGGACGGCGGGCTCCACCTCGGGATGATGTGGCAGTAGCGCAAGGCGCTCGACCTGTTGCGTGACCCGCGCTGCGTCGTCCACAGCACGGTCGCCGACAGGGCGGGCGCACCTCGCCCGGACCGTGGGGGCTTGCCGTCGTGCCCCCGGCCATGGCACAATGTCCGCACTATGTGCACCAGCCCGTC
>Ga0182010_10000190_pt1 | contig 34697 bp, 26 predicted proteins | sample 611E1MmetaG_FD_120488 | JGI IMG/M metagenome (GOLD analysis project Ga0182010, IMG submission 120488) | Permafrost microbial communities from Stordalen Mire, Sweden - 611E1M metaG | ecosystem: Environmental > Terrestrial > Soil > Wetlands > Permafrost | place: Sweden: Stordalen | collected... | reverse complement strand
GCTCTCGGTGACCTATGCTGCGTCGACCCTGGGTCCCACGGCCCACGTAATCTTCGACGTGACCGGCTATTTCGTGCCCTAGGAGGGGCGGCGGCCTGATCGCACCGGGCGAACCTATCAGTCATCAGCCGCGGTATCGAAAACGCGGACTCGAACGGCGTCATCGGAGCCGTCCGGAGCGGGCACAGCCTGCCCTCGGCAACCGGCTCGGCCCGGATCGGAGTGGTGAAACGCTCGCTCTTTTGCGCGACCAGGCGGACGGCCCGCTCCACTACTATGGCGATGACGCGGCCAGCGGAGGGTGCAGCGTGAGGAAGCCTGCGAGTGATTAGGGGACGGCTGGTCGGCCCGTCGGTGGCGGCCGGACTCCTGGCGATAGCCCTGATCGGGGGCCTCGCCACGGCCCTCGTGCTTCAGCTCACGGACGGCCGGGCCGGCTCGATCGCGGCGTCGGGTGCGGCGTCGCGCGCGCCGGGCTCGGACAAGGCCACCCAGCAGCTCGTCTCGTCGAGCAGCGACTCGCCCACCGAGACGACCGCCGCGGGTAGCTCCAGCCCGGGTGCCGGCTCGACCGCCTCGTCCCAGCCCACGCCTCCACCCACGCCGACGGCCACACCGGCCCGCCCCACCCCCGGTACTTCGTGGCAGCAGGATTCGTCCTTCCTCGCCGCCAAGAAGGAGGGCCGCATCGCGCGCGACTCCTCAGGCGCAGCTGTTGTGCTGGCCCAGGCACCGGAGCTGACGTTCCCGCCGTCGGCAACCCTGGCCGTGAACTGGTCCGGACTGATCCAGGAACCGCCGCGCACCGGCACGGACGATCGCGGCGTCGCCTACACGGACTACAACTACTCGGGCTTCTGTGGGGCCGGCGCCGCCGCGGTGACGCTGTACTACTGGCCGGCCTCCCGCGGCGCCGTCACGACCCGGTCCGGGACCTTCGTCGAACCGGTAGACCTCGGCACGAACCGCCATGCCAGCACGTACTGGAAGGCCGAAGGCACCGGCGGCTACGGCCGGGGCATGATCATGTCCCTGGCGGAGCAGGAGTGGCCCACGCCGGACCGTGGCCTATCCTGGTGGCCCCGGCCGGGGCTGATGAACTGGAGCGCCAGCCCGCCGAGCACCGAGGTGGCCAACCTCACCGACGCCGTGAACTGGGAGGCGTCGGGCGGGTCCAGGCTGGACTACTTCTACGTCGCGGTTCGGGCCGCGGAGATGGACCAGGCCGATCTTCGGACCTTCGTCCACAGCGACATCCACTACGGCGTGCCCGTGATCGTGGCCGCCCGGACCTCGAACGGCACTTACGCCCTGCCGTACTGGAACGTGAAGTCGACCTCACGCGCGGTCAACCACTTCGTCACGATCGTCGGCTACGACGACAAGGCCGGGACCTACTCGGTGATGGATACGTGCGGCACGACGTGCAACGACCAGAACGTCCGCGCGGGGGTCAAGACGATGAGTCAGGCCGCCCTGTACGCCCTGATCGTGGCCGAGTCGGACAACGACGGGGTCATCTGGTAGGCCCGGCTGCGGGCGCCTCAGCGGTGGGCGTATATCGTGGCCTGGGAGTTGGAGAAGATCGGGTGGTAGCCGTAGGCGACGAAGTCGGTGCGGATGTTCGCGGTCACGTCCGGGGGTAGCCCGGACGGTTCGAGCAGGACGTAGTCGTAGTCGCCGGCAAGAAGCTCCCGTTCGAGGACCTCGAAGCCGAGCAGGCGGCCTCCGTCGGTGTGAATGCTTACCTCCGGCTGGAGGGAGATCGACGTCTCCATCGCTCCCGTGAAGACTCCCACCGGCACGGCCACCCACTGCTGGAAACTCGAGGCGATGTTCAGGACCTTCGTCGAGGGGCCCAGGCGGCCGGCTTCCTCCTCGGCGCGCAGCTCGTCCACGACTTCGCGCCGGGGCTCATCGATGATCAGGCGCGGATCCGGATACGGCTTGGAGGAGCTGCGCTGGTCCCAATAGCCCAGTTCGGCCTCGAACAGGGCAAGCCCAAGCGACTCGGCCTCGCGGTGCTCGCCGATCTGGAAGCTGGAGACCAGTGGAGCGTCGATGCGCGGATCCGAGATGACGAGGGGGCCGACCGCGATGGGATCCGTGAAGGGATAGACGGAGACGATCACGTACGCTCCGATGGCAAGTGGGCGCAGCAGTCCAAGCCAGCGCAGCCGCACGATTGCGGCAAGTGCGCCGGCCGCGCCGATGGCGAGCATCGCCGGGATCCAGTACTCCATCGACTTCGGGACCTCGTAGTGAATCGCCTGCTCGGTCAGGCCGTTGAAGCCGACAAGCCCGGAGATTGCCCATGCGCCGACCCCGGCCGCGATCCCGCAGCCAAGAAGGATCCAGCCCCGACCCAGGCCGGCGAAGACCGACAAGAGTGCTCCAAGGAGGCACAGGTCCAGGAGCCGGAGGAAGTCGGTGGGGATCTCGGAAGCCGGATCGTCGGGCGGGTCGATGTGGGTTCGAGCGATCTGCAGCAGAACCAGGATCGCGATGGCGACCACGGCGGCGCGCCAATGGGCCGGCACGGCAGGCGTCGTCGGAAGGTTATCCACGACCCACGAGACCACCGGTGCCAGCGAAAAGGCGACGGCCAGGCCGATGACCACGCAGACCAGCCCAACCCAGGCCGGCGCTCCGATCCCCGCTACGGTGAGCGCCTGGGGGATGGCCAGCACCGCCCCGGCGCCCAGTGCCGGGATCAACTTGCGGGCAAGACGAGCCGGGTACAGGACAAGGGCGCCGGCCGCGGCGGCAAACGTCACGAGACCGATGAGGGGATGCAACAGGAAGGCGCCGCCGATGGCGAAGACCAGGCTCAGATCCGGGCGGACGAGTGGCGGCTCGGCGATCGGGGATCGGGTGGGCCGCGGCCGGGCTTCGGGTGGTCCCGCGGATTGCGGTCCTGCGCTCGGGGGCCGGACGAGTGGCGGCTCGGCGCTCGTCGGTCGGCGCAGCTCCTCGGCGATGCGGATAAGAGTCAATGCCACCAGAGGAAAGACGACCACCGTGTCTCGCGCATCTGGGATGCGCATGAAGGTGAAAGTGAGCGGGAAGGTGAGCAGGACCCAGAAGCCGGCGCTCCCGCCGAAGAGCCGCTCGGTCAGCCGGCGGACCGCGAGCGCCATGAGGATCGTGAGCGGCAGCCCGAAGGCCGCCTCGGCCAGGACCCCGTCCAGGTTCGTGACCGTGGTCAGCTGGCCGAGCAGCGCCACGTAGCCGAGCATCAGTCGGGACGGCCCGTAGATCGGCGACGGGGAGGTGGTCAGAGTCGCGAAGCTGCCGAAGACGCGGACGTGCTCGACGGGAGCAACATGGTTCGGTAGCACGTCCAGGAACGGGACGGTCGGCGAAGCGAGTTGGACGATGAGCGGGCCGGCCCAGATTGCCAGCACCAGCGGCCACCAGGCCGCCGGCCGCGAGAAGTGCACGCGAACCGACCCTGCCAGCAGCGGCCGAGATCTGCCCGCCGCGAGCCAGGCGAACGCGATGACAGCGTGCAAGAGAATCAGTTCCGGCCATCCGAACAGGCCGAGGCTGCCCAGGAGGAACAGCGTCGCGGCATCCAGAACCACCGCGGTGGCGAAGCCCGCCAGCACCATGTCCGTAAGGGAGCGGAAGGGCGGCGTTCCGGTGAGGCGGAGCACTGCGGCGCCGGCAAGCAGGTTCGCGGCCGTGGCCGCGGCCACGAGCAGTGCCGCGGGCCCCGTGACCCCGAGTTGGGAGAGGACGCCGCCGATCGCCCCGCCGTAGGTGAAGCCCCACTGGGGCGAAACGCGCACCACCTCCAGCCCGGCGAAGAGCAGGACAAAACCGCCAAGGAGAACGAGGCTCAGCTGCCGAGCGTCCCTGCTGCGGCCGAAGAGCGCCGCCCCCAGGCGGGACGGCAGGTCCGGGCGCAGGCCCGGCGCGGTGCTGGCGCGGTCTGGGTCCCTCACGGCCGAATGATCCCACAGCCGGCGGAGAACCCGGAGGCGGTGCGCCGGAGGTTGGCCGCGGCGGACCGATCGAGGCACGCGGTGCGCCCGAGGCGATCGTCCGATCCACGCTTCCGGGCGGCTCGCTCGGGCGGGGACTTCCCACGATCCGTAGAATGTCCGACAACGTAAGCGCCGGCCTCCAGGCGCGGATCGGCCGGCAGGGTCGATCGGGCGAGCGAGGATGGAGGCGACATGGCGATATCGGAGATCGGACGGGCCGGAACCGGCGAGGTGGCGGGGGCGGCCACGAGTCAGCCGTTGCTCGGACTCACGTTCGACGACGTCCTGTTGATCCCGCAGTACTCCGAGATCCTGCCGGGCGACGCGAACGTCGCCAGCCGGTTCTCACGGCACATCACGATGAACACGCCGGTGGTCAGCGCGGCGATGGATACGGTCACCGAGGACCGGATGGCGATCGCGATAGCTCTCGAGGGCGGCATCGGCGTCGTCCATCGCAACCAGGCGCCGGAGCGCCAGGCGGAGCAGGTCGCGGCGGTGAAGGCCGCTCCGATCCCTGCCGGCGCGACCCTTGCCAACTTGGACCCGCAGGGACGTCTCCGAGTATCCGCCGCCGTGGGCGTCGGTGCGGATTCCGTGGCTCGCGCGGAGGCCCTGGTCAGAGCCGGTGTCGACGCCCTGTGTGTGGACACGGCCCACGGCCACACTCGCAACGTCATCGACGCCCTACGGCGCTACCGCGCCTCATACGGCGACGCGATAGACCTGCTGGCCGGGAACGTAGCTACGGCCGAGGGAACTGCCGCGCTCATCGAGGCGGGCGCGGACGGGGTGAAGGTGGGGATCGGCCCCGGCAGCATCTGCACCACGCGGGTCGTGGCCGGTGTGGGCGTTCCGCAGCTCACCGCGATCATGCTCTGCGCCTCCGTGGCTCGGGCCAACGACGTGCCGATCATCGGCGACGGCGGCATTCGATACTCGGGCGACATCGTCAAAGCCCTCGCCGCCGGCGCGGACTCGGTAATGCTCGGCCGTCTGCTTGCCGTGGCGGAGGAAAGCCCGGGCGAAAGCGAGCGTGTCGGTGGCCGGGTCGTCAAGGAATACCGTGGCATGGGCTCGCTGGGAGCCATGTCGGCCGGCAGCGACCGCTATCCGCAGATCGACCGAGCGAAGCTGGTTCCAGAAGGCGTCGAGGCGCGCATCTCCGTGGAGGGTCCGCTGGCCGGGATCCTGTACCAGCTCATGGGGGGCATGAGGGCCGGCATGACGTACTGCGGCGCGGAGTCGATCGCGGACCTGCGGCTCAAGGCCCATTTCGTGCAGCTGACCCACTCGGGCCAGATCGAGAGTCACCCGCACGACATCGAGCTGGCCCGCTCGGCCCCGAACTATCCGTAGACGGGGGCGCCTCCGGCCGGCCGGGCAATCTCAGCGCGCTGCCTCTGCGTCGTGATCGGCGAAGTAACCGCGCCACTTGCCTGAGCCGGCCACGAACGGCTGCATCAGCGCCCGTTCGGCCTGGACCGTGTGCATCAGATCGTGGGCGGCCCACTCGTTGAGCATCTCGCGCATCGTCACGACGCCCAGTTCCGGGTGGCGGGCGGTACGTTCCAGGTCCGCCGGCGAGAGGCCGTCGAGAGCGACCAGGCTTCGAACTCGGGCTGCCTCGAACCTCCTCGCAAGCGCCGTTGGGTCGGCCGAGGGCTCGGGCTCCGAGCCGGCCGCATCCGGGTCGAAGGCGGCGAAGTCGCGGCCCGCCAGGAAGGCTTCTACCCGAACCGCGAACGCCCCCGTCTCGGTGTCGAGGATGTGCTGCAGGCATTCCAGCGCAGCCCACTCCCCAGGTGCCGGGCGCCGCTGCAGCAGGCCGATGTCGACCGACTCCGCGAGCCTCTCCCAGCGTTCCGGTGTGGTCACGAGGATCTCTCGAACCCGAGCTATCAAACCATCCATCAGGCGCCTCCTGACGGGATCGTAGCGACTCGAGGCGAGAGCCGCGGCTGGTGTCCGCCCGGAGTCGGCGTCAGCAGGGACCCCGGGCCGCGACTGAACGAGCCCCACCAGGAGGTCGGCGTCGGCAGGGTTTGCGGGCCGCAAATTCGCCCGGAAGAGTGCTGCTGAACCTTTCGCGCCTCAGGCCTCGTCTGGATAATCGAACCGATCTCCCGATCGGAATGGGCGAGGGCAATGAATGTGGAGGGCCAGCTCGTCGTCACCAGGGAAGAATCGCTGACCGGCGCTTCCTCTGACTACGTCCGCGCCGCACGGGCGAAGGTGGATGACGCCTATCGCCTCGCCGGCTATCTGCTCGGCGACGCCACCGAGGCCCAGGACGCCGTTCAGGACGCCCTGGTCAAGGCCTGGCGGAACTGGCCCAGCCTGCGCCAGCAAGAGAGCTTCGGGCCCTGGTTCGACCGGATCGTCGTCAACGTCTGCCGCGACCGAATGAGGCGCCACAGGACGCTCCGGATGGTGGATCTGGAGGCGGCCGGCCAGGTCGAGTCGGCCGACACCTTCGCAGCGATGCTCGAGGGAGACAGGGTCGGAAGCGCCGTGGCAAGGCTCCGTCCCGACCACCGCATCGTCATCGCCCTTCGCTTCTGGCGAGACATGTCCCTGGAGCAGGTCGCCGAGACGCTCGACCTGCCTCTCGGAACCGTGAAGTCGCGTCTGCACTATGCGCTCCGGGCGCTTGGCGCGGAGCTCGAGGGGAACGATCGATGAGGCCTGAAATGGACGAAATGGAAACCACGGAGCTGGAGCAGCTTCTGCGCAACTCGGTGGCAGGCCATCGGCCGGCGGCCCCCGACGCCCTTATGGAGTTCATCGAGACCGTGGCCACGAGGGAACGCCGAAGTAGCCCGATCAGCCGGATCCTCGAAGTGCGGACGGCCCGGCGCGGCATCTTGGGGCTGGCCGCCGCCGCGGCAGTGGTGGTGGCGCTCGTCGGCAGCGCGGCGCTCATGTCGTCCCGTAGGCCGTCGGTGCCCGCGGCCGAGTCGCTGCCCACGAGCGACGGCTGGGCGTGGCAGGCAACCGACGGGACCCTGTACACGACGGCTCTGGCGGTACCCAAGGGCTTCATTGCGACCTGCGGCCACAACTCTGGTCAGACCATGGTAGACGAGACCCTGTGCAGTTCCCCGGACGGCCTGCACTGGTCCGTTCCAGCCGACCCGGCCATTGTCTCGGTTGAGGGCACCGACCCCTTCCTGCCATCGGGGCTTCTCGTCCGCGATGGCACATACCTAATGGTGTCCTTGCCCCTCTCCGGGGAACACCAAGGTCTCGCCACCACCTTGTGGCGGTCGACCGACGGCGTCCACTGGAGCGTGGTGACCCGCACACCCGAGCTTGCGCAAACGGAATTCCACCTCGCCAGCGTCGCCTCTGACGGCTTCCTCGCCGTGGGAACGCGGAATGTCGGAGGTCCGCCCACCGAGGAGATGCTCATTTCGGCCGATGGACTGACGTGGTCGAAAGTCGGCGACATGCCCTATGACGTGGCGGTCGTCGGCGGCCCCGGCGAGTCCTGGGGCGCTGGCCCCTCGAGTTTCTACGTCGCCGGCCCCCGTCCCGGCGGAACGGGAATCGGCGCCTGGATGACCACCGACGGAAGGAACTGGCAAGACGTCAGCCTGCCCGCGGGGTATACACAAGTTCAGCCGGTCGCCCTTCCGAGCGGGGGTTACCTGGGCGTGGGCTCCTCCTACGACGGCGCTCTGCCGAACAGGACGATCAGCTCGACGGACGGATTGGCCTGGGAGCTGGACCCGTCGGCCCCGGAAGGTTCGGCGGACGCGCTCTTCGTCGTTGGAGACCGGCTGGTGGCCAACGTGAGCGCAAAGCCATACGAGGGGCCCTATGCGGTGTTGCAGTCGCTCGACTGGGGCAAATCGTGGAAACCCTTGCTCGATCTCTCGGGCCAACCCGTGTCCGGCTCAGCCCGCCCGCTGGGCGGAGGCGGCCGCCTGGAGATCGCGGGCGCGGACACGATCGTGCACTGGGTGCTGACCCCGGTCAAACCGGATCCGGCCGCCAGTCCCGTCGCGAGCGCCACGGCCGCAGTTTCGGCCACCCCATCCGAGTCAGAGGCGCCCAGCGCGACGCCCGCGCCTACCCCGACGATTTCGGCCGATCCGACTCCGCTGCCCACGTCACTCACCGGGGAATGGACCTGGCGGCCGACGGACGGAACTCATTTCGCGAGCGCGTTCGCGGTCCCGGGCGGGTTCGTAGCCACGTGCGGGCACATCGCCGGCAACGAGCTCGCCGACGCTTCCCTGTGCTCCTCGCCCGACGGCCTCAACTGGACCGTGCCGGCCGATCCGGCCCTGATCGTGGTGCCGGCCAGCGGTCAGTTCTGGCCGATTCACGTCACGGAGCGAAATGGCGTCTACCTGGCCTTTGCGCTGTCTCGGCCGCTGCCGACGGTGGCTGACCCGATCGCGTCGCTCTGGCGCTCGACTGACGGCCGGCATTGGAGCCAGGTCGACTCTCCTGCTCTTGCGGGGCAATCGCTCACGAGCGCGGGCCTGCTGGCCGGTGGTTTCGCGGCGATCGCCAAGTCTGCCGACGGAACAGCCGCGGCCGTCTGGCTTTCGACAGATGGGTCGACGTGGTCGAAGGCCGGCGACCTGCCGACCGTCCCCACCAGAAGCGGCTTCTATTCCCAGGGCCTTTACGTGGAGGGCAACGAGGCGACCAGGTCCCAGGTCGGGACGTGGCTTACGACGGACGGCAAGCAATGGACCCCGGTCACGCTACCCGCGGGCGCCACCAATATCTTGAGCTCCATCCGGATGCCCGACGGCGGCTTCGTGGGCCTTGGCGTCGACTTCGTCTCGGGCGGCAACGGCACGCTCATGCACTCCTCCGACGGGCTCGTCTGGGAGGCCGACCACACGACTCCGGCGGGCAATCTGTTCAGCCTGTCCCAGGTGGGGGATCGGCTCGTAGTGACCATCTCGCAGCCGAACAACGACGGCCCGTACTCGGTCTGGCAATCGTCCGACCGGGGCCAAACCTGGCAGCCGCTGCCCGGCCCGGACGGCTACCAGCTGACGACGATGACCGGCCAGCTTGGTGACAATCTCTCGTCCGTGACTGGCAGCGACGCGGTGGTCGTTGCGGTGGGAACTCTCAACAGCCGCTAGACCGCCGAATCCCGTCCACAGGGCCCGGACCGATGCGCCGGGCCCTGTGCGGCCAGCCGACTAGAATCGCCCCGTGACCCCGGATCTCGCGGCGACCCTCAAGCGACTGCCCGACCGGCCCGGCGTGTACCTGATGAAGGACGCGCGGGGCACGGTGATCTACGTGGGCAAGGCCCAGAGCCTGCGCAACCGCGTCCGGAGCTACTGGCAGAAGCAGACGGGCGGCGGCGAGAGCCAGCTCATCCGCAGCGTCATCGATCGGATCGCCGACCTCGAGTACACGATGACCGACTCGGTCAGCGAGGCGCTGCTGCTCGAGATCAACCTCGTCAAGCGCTACCGCCCGCGCTACAACGTCCGGCTCAAGGACGACAAGAGCTACCCGTTCATCAAGATCACTCTCGGCGAGGACTTCCCGCGCATCGAGCGGACGCGCAAGCTCCCGGCCGACGGAAGCCGCTACTTCGGGCCATACGCGTCGGCGAGCAGCGTCGACGAGGCGATGAACCTGATCCGGCGGCTCTTCCCATTCCGGACGTGCACCCTGGATATCCACGAGGGCCGCAGGGCGATCGAGCGACCCTGCCTGCTGTACCACATCAAGCGCTGCCAGGCGCCGTGCGTCGGCTACATCGGGAAAGCCGACTACCGAGCTCAGATCGAGCAGATCGAGCGTTTCCTCGAAGGCCGGCAGGAAGTCGTGGCCCGCGAGCTGACCCGCCAGATGAAGGTTGCCTCCGAGGCGACCGAGTACGAGCGGGCGGCGGCCCTGCGCGACAAGGTGAAGGCCATCGAGCGGACGATGGAGAGCCAGAAGATGGCCGCTCACGCCGCGACCGAGGAAGACGTGCTGGGGCTGGCCCGCCACGACGCCCAGGCGGCCGTGCAGCTCTTCGCGGTCCGCGGCGGCAAGATGGTCGGGCGCGACGTATACCTGCTCGACGCCCCTCGCGAGACAGACGACGCTACCGTGCTGGCGGGCTTCGTGCAGCAGTACTACGAGCGCGCCACGAGCATCCCCCCGGACCTTCTCGTGCCCGCGCTTCCGGAAGACGCGGCCGATCTGGAGGTGTTCCTGGCCGGCAGGCGGGGAGCGGCCGTCCATCTCCACGTCCCGCGCCGCGGCGAGAAGCGCGAGCTGCTGGAGCTCGCCATCCGGAATGCCACAGAAACCCTGCAGCGCGAGCATGCCCGCTGGCTGGCCGACCAGGGCAAGACCCTGGCCGCGCTCGAGGAGCTGGCAGAGGCGCTGGGCCTGCCGGGCGCGCCTCTCCGGATCGAGTGCTACGACATCAGCAACTTCCAGGGGGCCCAATCGGTCGGCAGCATGGTCGTCTTCGAGGACGGCCGGCCGCGGACCGGCGAGTATCGCCGATTCCGGATCAAGGACGTCGTGGGCGCGAACGACTACGCCAGCCACCAGGAAGTGCTGCGCCGCCGCTTCAAGCGCGCCCGTTCGGGCGAAGAAGGCAACGAAGAGGAGCTGCGCTGGCGGCTGCCGGACCTGGTCGTGATCGACGGCGGGAAGGGCCAGCTATCGGCGGCGAAAGAGGTACTGGACGAGCTCGGGTACCGCGATCTTGCGGTCGTGGGGCTGGCCAAGGAGCGCGAGGAGATCTTCCTGCCGGATCGGAAGGAGCCGGTGCTGCTGCCCACGACCTCGCCGGCGCTCTATCTGATGCAGAGGCTCCGGGACGAAGCGCACCGATTCGCGATCACGTACCACCGCTCCCTGCGGGCCAGGGCCGCAACCCACTCCGCCTTCGACGACCTGCCGGGCGTGGGCCCCAAGCGGCGAGCGGCGTTGCTGCGGGTCTTCGGGTCCGCGAAGCGCGTGCGCGAGGCACCGGTGGAACAGGTCGCGGCAGTGCCGGGGATCGGGCTCGCGCTTGCGGCCAGAATCAAGGCCGGCATGGAGGGTTGAGGCGGGCGCCCCGCCGACGCCGTTGTCCAGCCGAGCGCCGCTGCGCCGATCCCTGCTAACATCCCACCTCGTGCGAAAGCTAGTCCCGATCCTGATCCTCGTCATCGGCGCGCTCGCCTTCTACGTCGACTTCTTCCCGGGCGCCAAGTTCGCCGTGCTGAGCAACATCGACGCTGGCCTGGGCCAGACGCCTCAGACGAAGCTGGGCCTGGACCTGCAGGGCGGTTTCGAGATCAAATACGACACCGTCGATGCCAAGGGCAACTCGGTCACCCCAGCATCGGGTTCGATGGACGTCATCCGCTCGATCATGGAGCAGCGGGTGAACACCCTGGGTGTCTCCGAGCCGATCGTCGAAACTGTGGGATCGAACGAAGTCCTGGTGCAGGTGCCGGGCGCCACGGATCCGGATGCCATCCGGAATCTGGTCGGCAAGACGGGGCAGCTCTCGTTCGTGCTCTTACCTTCTGACGCCGCCAACTACGGCACGAACACCACCCCGGGCGCCAAGGCGGTGCCTCTCGCCAACACTCCGATTGATCCGACGCTGCCGGCCCAGTTCACCGGCGCGCAGCTCGACTTAAGCCAGATCAGCGCTGCGGTGGACACGAGCACCGCAGGCAATCCTTGGGTCGTCAACTTCGCCTTCGCCGGTTCGGCGGGCAAGGATTTCGAGACCTGGTCCAGTCAGCACATAGATGACTTCTTCGCAATCGTGCTCGACGGCAACGTCATATCCGCTCCGTACCTGAAGAGCACGATCACGGGCGGCAAAGGCCAGATCAGCGGCAGCTTCACTCAGGCAAGCGCGAAGAGCCTGGCGACGATCCTTCAGTACGGCGCTCTGCCGTACCCGGTCGCGGAGGAGAGCAGCCAGGAAATCCCGGCCACCCTCGGCCAGTCGTTCCTCAACCAGACCCTCTTCGCCGGCGCGATCGGCATCGGGCTCGTGTTGCTCTTCATGCTCATCTACTACCGCCTGCCCGGCCTGGTGGCCGGCCTGGCTCTCACGTACTACGGCGTTGCGGTCCTGGCCATGTTCCGGATCATCCCCGTGACTCTGACCCTGGCCGGGATAGCGGGCTTCGTGCTCTCGGTAGGAATGGCGGTTGACGCCAATATCCTGATCTTCGAGCGCACCAAAGAGGAGCTCCGAGCCGGCAAGACGCTGGCCACAGCAATGGAAGCCGGCTTCAACCGGGCCTGGAACTCGATCTTCGACTCGAACGTCTCGTCGCTCATCACGGCGTCGATCCTGTATTTCGGCGGATCGTCCACGATCAAGGGCTTCGCCCTGGTGCTGATCATCGGCGTGGCGACTTCCATGTTCACCGCAATCACCGTCTCGAGGACCCTCCTGCGGTTGGTTGTCCACCAGCAGTGGGCCCAAAAGGCCTGGCTGTACGGCGTGACCGACGAGGAGTTCCAGGCCAGAGCGATGGTCGGTCGGTACGGTCGGCGGGAGGCTCGCGGTCGTGTTTGACGTCATCGGCAAGAGGAACTGGTTCTTCCTCTTCTCGGGCCTGATCGTCGTTCCGGGCCTGATCTTCATTCTCCTGACCCCGGCCACCAACGGCCAGGTCGGTCTGAAGTTCTCGGTCGACTACACCGGCGGCACGGTCTGGCAGATCCAGTTCAAGAACCCGGACGCCTCGACGGACGAGGTGAAGGCCGTTCTGGTCCAGCAGGGCGTCACCGACGCCGAAGTCAGCGAAGACAGCGCCCACAACATCACGATCCGCACCAAGCGTGCCGACCTTCTGCCGCCTCCGACTCCACAGCCGGTGCTCACGGCCGGACCGAGCCAGTCTGCGGGCGCCAGCGCGGCGGCTTCCGCGAGTGCCGGTGCCAGTCCGAGTACCGCTGCCAGCGCGAGCGCCGGCCCAAGCGCAAGCGCGAGTGCGGCTCCCAGCGCAGCCGCCAGCCCAAGCGCCGCCGCCAGTGCGAGTGCCAGCGCCGCCGCCAGTGCGAGCGCCTCGGCAAGCGCCACGCCTGCGCCGACGCCGACGCCGAACAGCTTCGACCAGGCCGGCAAGACGTGCAACCTGCACCTCCCAACCGGCGGGACACTGGCCAAGATCGCAACCGCTCTACAGGCCGATTCCAAGCTCGGTCCGATAGCCTGCACCGGCCTGCAAAGCACGGTCGGCCCGATCGTCAGCGCCCAGCTGATCCAGCAGGCCGTCCTGCTCATCCTGCTCGGCTCGTTGGGGATCCTGATCTGGATCGGCGTCCGGTTCCAGAGCATAAAGTTCGGCGCAACCGCGCTCGCGGCTCTCGTCCATGACGTCATCGTGGTCGTCGGGACCTTCGCCATCCTAGGCACGCTGTTCGGCACGCAGATAGACGCGCTCTTCGTCACGGCGATGCTGACGGTCATTGGATTCAGCGTGCACGACACCATCGTCGTCTTCGACCGGATTCGCGAGAACAAGGCACGCCACGCCGGCGAGGCCTTCGACCAGATCGTCAACCATTCGATCCTGCAGACCTTCGGTCGGTCGATCAACACGAGCCTCACGGTCGTCATTACTCTCACGGCCCTGCTCCTGTTCTCGGGCGCGTCGATCCACTACTTCGTCCTGGCGCTCCTGATCGGGATCATCTCCGGCACGTACTCGTCGATCTTCAACGCCAGCCCGCTGCTCGTGGTGTGGCAGCTCTGGGAGGACAAGCGGCGAGCGAAGCGCCTGGAGGCGCTGCGCGGAGGACGTCGGTCCTACTAGCGCCCCGCGTGCAGCCACGGGTCGGCCCCGGCGCGCGCCTCTCGATGGCGTGGTGACCGACGGATGCGCCGGCGATAAGCCGGGCGTGGCATGCTGGTCGGCATGATCCAATCCCTGTACCGCTGGCGTGGTCCGGCTCCCGTCTCCATCGATCGGGCGACCCGAGAGCTTGGCGCCGAGCGGGGAATCTCGGAGCGGTTGCTGGCGATTCTGGCTGCCCGCGGTGTGACCGGCGCCGCCGCGTTGACGGCGTTCCTCGCCCCGGCGGAGGAGGGACTCTACGATCCGCGGCTGCTCCCCGACGCCGAGGCCGCAGTTGGGCGAGTGGCACGGGCCCGGGCGCAGGGCGAGCGAGTGCTCGTCTACGGCGACTTCGATGCGGACGGCCTGACCGGCCTCTCGATCCTCGTGCTGGCGCTGCGGCACCTGGGCCTGGACGCCGAGCCGTACGTGCCTGAGCGGCTGGGAGACGGCCATGGCCTCTCCACGAGGGCAATAGATCGAGCGGTGGCGGAGGGGCGGTCGCTTATCGTGACCGCCGACTGCGGAACGAGCAGCGGCCCGGAGATCGAGCTGGCCGCGAGCCGTGGCGTCGACGTCCTGGTGACGGACCACCACCACGCGGCCACCTGGCCAGCCGCGGCCGTGGCCGTGGTCAATCCGCAGCGGGCCGACAGTAACTACCCGGAGCGCCAGCTGACCGGGGCGGGCGTGGCCTGGAAGGTGGCCGCGCTCCTCATCGCCGAGCTGGACGAAGCGGAGCGGGCGAGCGGCGCGGCGTCGATCCCCGAATTCGTCCGAGAGATGGCCGACCTTGCCCTGATCGGCACGGTGGCGGACGTCGCGCCTATCCTCGGCGAGAACCGCGCCATCGCCCGCATCGGCTTGGATCGGCTGCGCAACTCGCCCCGCCCCGGGCTGGCGGCTCTGCTCGAGCGAGCCGGTCTGGCCCCCGATCGAGTGGACCTGGAAGCAATCGGATTCGTCGTGGCGCCGCGGCTCAACGCCGCCGGAAGGGTGGGGGAGGCTGCCCGGGCGGCTCGACTGCTCCTGGCCGACGACCGCCTTGAGGCGGATGCGCTCGCCGCGGAGATCGACAAGGCAAATCTGGACAGGCGCGAGATGACTCGCGTGGCCCTGGCCGAGGCGCGACGCGAGCTCGGGCTGGATCGGGCTGCCGATGCCCCGGCGGAGATCGGTGGCGCCCCGCCCGCCACGGCGGAGACCGGCGGCGCCCCGCCCGCCCCGCCCGATCTGCCGGACGCGTTGCTGATCCGCGGGGAGTGGCCGGTCGGGATCATAGGCCTGGTAGCCGGGCGGCTGGCCGAGGATCTGGGTCGCCCGGCCGTGGTCGCGACCCTCGTCGACCCCGAGGCGGGCATCCTGCGGGCGTCGTGCCGCAGCCCCGGCGGATGCAATCTCGCGGAGGCGCTGATAGCCTGCGAGGACCTCTTGATCCGTCACGGAGGCCACGCCGCCGCGGCCGGTTTCGACATCGCGGCGAGCCGCTGGCCGGAGTTCACGGCTCGCTTCCTGAAGCTGGCCGCGCGCGACGCTCGTCCGGCCGGCCTGCCCGAGCTGACCGTCGATCTCGTGCTACCGGCCGATTCGGTGGACTACGGCTTTGTCCGCGAGATTGCCTTCCTCGATCCCACCGGGGTGGGCAATCCGGTCCCCACGATCGCCATTACGGGGCTCCGCGTCGTCAGGGTGCGAGCGGCGAGCGGTGGCCATACTCAGCTCGTCCTCGGCCGGAGGCGCGACGTGCTCGACGCGGTGGCCTTTCGGCGGTCGGACCTGCCGGGGATGCTTCACGAAGGCGATCGAATAGACGTCGTCGCGCGAGCGACCAGCCGAACGTTCGGCGGCTTCGAGTCGATTCAGCTCGAGGTTGTGGACGTCGCAGCGGAAGGCGCGCAGCCGGCCACGGCCGGTGCATCGAAGGTGACGGCACCGACCTCGCCGGCCCTACCGGCCCAGTGAACGAACCGGCCCACGCCGCCCGCACGGCCCACGCCGCCCGCACGGCCCACGCCGCCCGCACCGGCCTCGCCAGGCGATTCGACCGCGTAGGCCGACGCCGCGAGGCCGTGACCGGCACGGCTCGCGTCCGGTAACCTTCCAAGCCATGGACTCCTACCTCGAACGCCTGGCCGCGCGAACGCGGGCCGTCGGATCGGTGCTGTGCGTGGGCCTGGACCCGGTGCCAGAGGCCCTGCCGGCAGGTTTCCCGGCGACCCTTGCGGGCGTCGAACGCTTCTGCGAGGTGCTGCTTGAGGCGGCCCTGCCCTACGCGACGGCCGTGAAGCCGAATCTGGCGTTTTTCGAGGCTTTCGGGTCGGCCGGCATCGCGGCTCTGGAGCGCATTCGGGGACGCGTGCCGGCGGAGGTGCTCTTCATCGCCGACGCCAAACGCGGCGACATCGGCACGACGGCGGCTCGTCAGGCGATGGCCCTGTACGACATCCTGGGCGCAGACGCGGTCACGGCCAATCCGTACCTGGGGTCGGAGGCGATAGAGCCGCTCGTCGCCCGCGGCGACAGGTTCGCCTATCTGCTGTGCCGAACCTCGAATCCGGGAGCCGGGGAGTTGCAGGGGCTCGAGGTCGCGGCCGATGCCGCCACGGGCGCCCCGGCGGAGCCTCTCTATGCCCGGGTTGCCCGGCGAGCCCAGGCCTGGGGACCGGGCGGGACGGTCGGCCTGGTTGTCGGCGCGACCGCGCCCGTGGAATTGGGACGGATCCGTGGCATCGCGCCGGGGCTCGCTCTCCTGGTTCCCGGCGTGGGCGCGCAGGGCGGCGAGGTGGAGCCGGTGCTTCGGTTCGGTCCTGCGGTCGCCGCCCCGGCAGGAGGCCGCCCCGGCGGGGGATTGCTGGTCAACGTATCGCGCGGGATCGCCGGGGCGGCGGGGTCCGCCACGGCCGGGGAGGTGGGCGAGCGGCTCGCGAAGGCGGCCGCCGAGTGGTCGGCACGGCTGCGGGTGGCCACCTGAGCCACCGGCCGGCGCCACAGCCGGCGCATGGCCGGGGGCGCTGGGCTGGCGCGATAGACTAGGTTCATGCCAAGCCAGTCGGACGCCTTCGAGACAGCGGCCGCCGGGGGCGCAGCCGCCACCGGTCGCCAGGCCGCCGCTGGTCGTAAAGCTGCCACCAGCCGCCAGGCCTCCGCTGGCCGCCTAGCCGCCGCCGGATCGGCCGGCGAGGTTGGCATTCGATCGCGTCCGCCGCGCCACGGGCGCCCCGCCGGAAAGGCGGGCGCCGGCGGCCACGAGAGCGAGCCGCCCGCCTCGCGCGGCGACGTCGTGACCGGGCCGGCTTCCGCCGAACAAGGCAACGAGAACGAGCAGCGCGTGGTGATCCTCAGCGGCCTCTCCGGAGCCGGCAAGACCGCCGCGACCAAGCTGTTTGAGGACCTCGGCTACACCTGCATGGACAACGTGCCGGGCGAGCTCCTGCCCGATCTCGCGGAACTCGTTTCGACCGATCGCCGCAGGTTCGAGAAGGTCGCGATCGTCCTGGACGTCAGGGCGGGCAATGCGCCGCTCGCGCTGGCCGCGATGCGCGGGGCTCTCGAGGGCCGAGGCATCAAGCCGCGGGTCATCTTCCTCGAGGCTCGCGACGACGTCCTGATTCGTCGTTTCTCGGAGACGCGTCACCGCCACCCGCTCGCGGGTCGTCGTGGGATCGCCGGTTCGATCGCCGAGGAACGCCGTCGTCTCGAGCCCATTCGGGCCGACTCGGACATCGTCGTCGACACCTCGGACCTGTCGCTCCGCCAGCTCAAGGAGCGGATCTTCTCCCACCTGACGGACGCGGCTTCGGAGCAGGGGCTGGTCTTCCAGCTGATCAGCTTCGGCTTCAAGTACGGCGTGCCCCTGGAGGCGGACCTCGTTTTCGACGTCCGATTCATGGAGAACCCCTATTACGTCGACGAGCTTCGTCATCTCTCCGGCCTGACGCCGGCAGTGCGTGACTACGTCATGGGCCAGCCGATCGCCCAGCAGTTCTTCGACTTCTTGAGCCGCTTCCTGGATCTGACGGTGCCGGGGTTCAAGAGCGAGGGCAAGACCAGGCTCACCATCGCCATCGGCTGCACGGGCGGCTACCACAGATCCATCGTCATCACCGAGGAGCTGCGTTCATGGCTGGAGCGGCGAGGCTTCGGCACAGTCGCCGTCTTCCACCGTGAGCTGGAGCGCGAATGAGCGTGCCGCGTCTGCGGATCTCCGGCTCGACATTGCGGCGATGGCTGGTCCCTGGGATCGGCGTCAAGCGCTGGCTTGTGATCGTGTTCATCGGCGAGCTCTGCCTGGCACTTGCGGGAGCCCTGCTGCTGCGCCAGTTCTACCGCGAGGCCGAGATCTCGGGGCCGGGCCAGGCGGTCGTCTGGACGCTGACTCTCCAGTTCCTGCCGTACTGGGTGCGCGGCGCGATCCTTGGCCTGACCGGGGTGGGGTTCTTCCTGTACGGATCGTGGCGCGTCATCGGTGCGCTCATGGCGCCGTTCCTTTCGTCCTCGGCCGATCAACCGCTCGTCGAGGTCATCTACCAGAAGAGATTCCTGTCGCGCGGTCCACGGATCGTCGTGATCGGCGGCGGCACCGGCCTATCGACCCTCCTGCGGGGCATCAAGGAGCACACCAGCAACATCACCGCCGTGGTGACGGTCGCAGACGACGGCGGTTCGTCCGGGCGTCTGCGCGAGGAGCTGGGGATCCCGGCCGTCGGGGACATTCGCAACTGCATCGTCGCGCTGGCGGACTCCGAGCCATTGATGGGCGAGCTCTTGCAGTACCGATTCCCCGGTGACGGGGAAGCGAGCCTGGGCGGGCACACCATCGGCAACCTGCTCCTGGCGGCCATGACGTCGGTTCAGGGGGACGACTTCGAGGAGGGCGTCCGCCAGATGAACCGCGTTCTCGCGGTTCGAGGTCAGGTCGTTCCGGCGACCGCCACGCCGGTGACGCTGCACGCGCGGCTGGGCAACGGGACGGAGGTCACGGGCCAGTCGGAGATCGCCCGATCCGCCGGAATCGACCGGGTCTGGCTGACCCCCTCCAACGTCGCTGCAGGAGACGACGCCCGGCATGCCGTCGAGGAGGCCGACCTGATCGTCATTGGGCCCGGCAGCCTCTACACGAGCATCATGCCGAGCCTTCTGCTGCCCGAGATAGCGACTGCCATCCGCCTCTCGTCGGCGGTCCGGCTGTACGCGTGCAACGTGGCCACGCAGACGAGCGAGACGGAGGGATACGACCTGGCCGACCACGTCCTTGCCTTGGAGCGTCACACCGGGCCGGGGCTCATCGACGTGGTGCTGGCCAACAACCGTTTCGATGCCAGGCGCCCCGGCGGCTACGCGGCAGAGCCGGTGAAGCTGCGCTGGCCGCCGGCCGGTCCTCGGTCGCGCGAGGCCGGGCCTCGGTTGGTCCTGGAAGACGTCGTGGATCCGGACAACGCCCACCACCACGACCCGTCGCGACTGGCGGCGGCGATCATGCGCGTGTATGAGCGCGAGGCCTACGGCCGGCGCCGCTCGCGAGTCTCCCGGACGGCGTGACATGCCGGCGCCGGACTCACGATCCCGGGCGCCCGAACGGAGACTGGCATGACGACGGCGGAGCGTGATCTGGCGGATGCGCTGCGCGCCGAGCTGGCGGCGATCGATCCTCCGCGGCGATGCTGCCGCGCGGCGGAGGCGGCCGGCATGGCCGGTACCTTCGCGCCGCGTCGCCGGACGATCGCGCGAGTGGCGCTGCGGCTCGCCCGCGGCCACGTCCCGGGCGAGACGGCTCCTGCACGGCCTGCGCCCGCAGGCGCCGCCACGGAGGCCGCCGCGTCGCTCCCCGCCGGGTTCGATTGGGAGCGCTCCCCGGAGCACTGCCGCGTGGCATACCTGCGGGGCCGGTTCCTGGCGCATGGATCGCTCAGCCTGGCGTCCGGGCGGACGCATCTCGAGTTCGTCCTGCCGGTGGAGGAGGCACGCGAGCTGTGCGAGAGGCTGCGCCAGTTCCAGCTGGAGGCTGGATGGCGCATTCGCCGCGGCCGCGGCGTGGTCACCTGGAAGAGCGTGGAGACAGTCGGCACGTTCCTGCGGCTGGTGGGCGGCGGAGCGGCACTGCTCGAACTGGAGGCGCGGCAGGTGTCGCGGTCGGTTCGCGGTGATCTCAATCGTGTCATCAATGCCGAGTCGGCCAACCTGCAGCGGGCGGTGGCCGCCGCGGCCCGCCACCTGGAGGCGATCGACATCCTCGAGGCCGATGGCCGCCTGGCGGAGCAGCCGTACCTGGTCAGGCTCGTGGCCGACGCCCGCCGGGAGGAGCCGGAGGCTACCTTCTCCGAGCTCGCCGAGCGCCTCGGAATCCACCGCTCCGCCGTACAGCGCGCCCTGGACAATATCGAGCGCCTCGCCCTTCATCCGGACGAGAGGGTAGGGAAGCGGAGTCGCTCTCGGGCCGACTGACACCCAGGCTCGGCCGTTCGGCCGCCCGCGAAGGGCCGAACCTCCCTCCGGAAGGGCCGCTCACTCTGTCATCATTCCCGGCCATGAGACCCCTGATCATTGCCGCCAACTGGAAGATGAATACAACCCCCGCGGACGCCGGTGAGCTGGCCGCGACAATCGCCGCCCGGACCGAGGAGCCGGGCGTGATCCGAGTCATCTGCCCCCCGTTCGTTTGCCTCGCGGCCGTCCGCGACGCCCTTGCCGGGAAGAACGTGGCCGTAGGAGCCCAGAACGTCCACCACGAGCTGGCCGGCGCCTACACCGGCGAGACATCTGCCGCCGCCCTCGCCGGCCTCGCGACGTGGGTCATCGTCGGCCACTCCGAACGACGCCGCGATGCCCACGAGTCCGACGAGCTGATCGGCAAGAAGCTGGCCCGTGCCGTCGCTTCCGGCCTGCGCCCAATCCTGTGCGTCGGCGAGCTGCTTGCCGAGCGTGAAGCCGGTCGTGCCGTCGAGGTTGTAGCCACTCAGCTCCGCGGCGCCCTGGCCGGCAAGGACGTGGACGCGCTCATGAGCGCGGGCTTCGTCATCGCCTACGAGCCGGTATGGGCAATCGGCACCGGTCGCACCGCGACGAGCGCCGATGCGGCTGCCATGGCCGACGCCATACGTTCCACCCTCTCCGCCGACCTCGGTTGGGGCGACGCCGCGGAAGACGTCCCCGTCCTGTACGGTGGCAGCGTCACCAGTGCCAACATCGGCGAGTTCCTGGGCGAGCACTCGATCGACGGCGGGCTCGTCGGTGGCGCCTCGCTCAAGCCCGACGAGATGGCCGGCATGGTGGCCCGCGCCGCCGTGACCGCCAGGGCCCGCGCCGCGGCCGAGGGCAACGCCGAATGACGACCACCACCTCGCCTCGGCCCCGCCCGATCTGCCTCGTTGTCCTGGATGGCTTCGGCATCGGCCACAAGCCGGAAGTGGACGCCATCGTGCAGGCTCGAATGCCTGTCTGGAATGGCTTCCTGAAGCGCTGGCCGCACAGCTCCCTCGAGGCGTCCGAGGAGTTCGTCGGGCTGCCTGTGGGTCAGATGGGCAACTCGGAGGTCGGCCACCTCAACCTCGGGACCGGCCAGCCGGTCCTGCAGGATCTGCCTCGCATCAGCAAGGCCATCTCGACGGGCAGCTTCTTCACACGACCGATTCTGCTCGAGCTGTGCGCCCGAGCGAAGGAAGACGACCACACCCTGCATCTGATCAGCCTGGTCGGCCCCGGCGGCGTCCACGCCATCGACAGCCACCTGGTCGCGGTGGCCGAGCTGGCTGCCCGCCAGGGCGTCAGGCGCGTCCGCGTCCACGGCCTGCTGGACGGCCGGGACACTCCGCCGCGATCCGCCATCGAGTTCGTGCCGGACCTGGAGAAGCGCCTCGCCGCCGCTCATCCGGACGCCAGGATCGCCACGATCGGCGGCCGGTACTTCGCCATGGACCGCGACAAGCGCTGGGAGCGGACCAAGAAGGGCTACGACGCCATCGTCCACGGCGTCGCCGATTTCCACGCCCCGTCCGCCGTGGCCGCCGTAGAGGCCGGCTACGCGCGCGGCGAGAACGACGAGTTCATCACGCCGACGGTCATCGATGGCGTGGATCACGGGACGATCGCCGACGGCGATGCCGTCCTGCACTGCAACTTCCGTGCCGATCGGGGCCGGCAGCTCTCCCACGCTCTCGCCGACGCCGACTTCGCCAGCTTCGATCGCGACGCGGCCGGCCCCGCTCCAAAGGGGATCCTCTACGCGACGATGACCGCCTACGAGGCCGACCTGCCGGTGCAGGTTGTCTTCGGTCCCGAGGTGGTGCCCTCGCTGGCGGAAGCCGTCAGCAAGGCCGGTTGGAAGCAGTTCCACGTCGCCGAGACGGAGAAGTACGCCCACGTGACCTACTTCTTCAACGGCGGCCGCGAGGAGCCGTGGCCGGGCGAGGACCGGAAGCTCATCCCGAGCCTGAAGATCGCTACCTACGACCTGCAGCCGAGCATGGCGGCCGAGGGCGTCTGCGATGCCCTCGTGGCGGCGATCGCCGGTGGCAAGTACGACCTGATCGTCGCCAACTTCGCCAATCCGGACATGGTCGGCCACACCGGCGTCTGGGAGGCCACCGTCAGGGCGTGCGAGACCGTGGACGCCTGCCTGGGCCGGATCTCCGAGGCGATCCTGGCTGTGGACGAGGGCGATCCCGGGGCTCCCGGCGGAGTCCTCCTGATCACCGCGGACCACGGCAACGCCGACGAGATGAAGGACGAGGCCGGAAACCCGGTGACCAAGCACTCCCTGAATCCCGTACCGCTCCTGGGAATCGGACGGTTCATGGATGGGAAGCGCCTGGAGGACGGCCGGCTTGCCGATGTCACGCCCACGATCCTCGAGATCGGTGGCCTGGAGCCGTGGCCGGAGGTGACCGGGCACTCGTTGCTCGCCGATAGCTGACCCACGCCCGGGCCACCCGGGCCACCCAAGCCCAGCCGAGCCACTCCACCCGTGCCCCGCCGCGATCGACGGGCCTGCGGGGCCGTCTGGCCGCGGTGGTGTGCTAACATGCGCCGGTCCGCCGTCGAGCGGACCCACAGACGAGGTTGCTTCCAGCTGTGAATCCCGCGATGGCCGCTGGCCAGGACATCATCGGCGTCTTCTTGGTCATATCCATCCTGCTCCAGGCGCGAGGGTCGGGTCTGTCCGCAACCTTTGGCGGCGACTCGTCCGTGTACCGCAGCCGGCGCGGGATCGAGCGGCGCCTGTGGCAGTTCACGATCCTTCTGGCGATCCTGTTCTGCGCCTTCTCCGTCGTGAGCTACACCGTTTTCCCGCAGCCTTGACCCATCGGGCACGGCGGTCCCGCGGTTCCCGGCGCCGGCCGCCGAGGGACGAGATAGAAACGTAGATGGCGCAGCCCAGGCCATGACTCGGATCGACCGAATCGTCATCTGTGCGCTGGCCGTCGTGCTGGCGCTGATCGGCGGGGCGATGCTTCAGACGGCGCCCCCGAGCAACGTCCGTCCGGCCACTCCTTCGATCGCTCCTGCCGTGCCCTATCGCGAGGGAGTCATCGGGCATCCGAGCTCCGTCAACCCACTGACTCCGCGATCCCAGGCCGACCAGGATCTGGTCGCGCTGCTGTTTCGGGGTCTCGTCCGCGAAGGGCCCGACGGCTCGATGCTGCCCGACCTTGCCGACAGCTGGGCCAGCTCGAGCGACGGGCGAACCTACACGTTCCAGCTCTCCTCGAGCGCCTACTGGGAGGACGGCGAGCCTGTCACGGCGGCAGACGTCGTCTTCACCATCGGAATGCTGCAGGATCCGAGATACGACGGCCCTTACGGCTCCTCCTGGCAGGGGATCCACGTCACCGCGGATGGCCCCTCGACGGTCCGATTCACCATGACGCTGCCGATCGCCGGATTCCTGAGACAGGCTGCCCTGCCGGTTCTGCCGCTGCACCTGCTGGAGGGGGTTTCGGCCCTACAGCTCGCGGGTTCTGCCTTCAGCTCCAGGCCCGTCGGCGATGGACCGTACCGACTGGTGGCCCTGGACAAGACCCACGCGGTCCTGCAGCGTGTGCCGTCCGTGGTCCGGACCAACTCGCCACTACCGTCTCCGACGGCGAGTGCCGGCCCGACTCCGAGCCTCGGCACGAACCTAGGCACGACTCCGAGCCCGACCAAGGTGGCCTCTACGGCAAGCCCAGGCAAGGGGGCCTCCGCGGCGCCTTCCGCGGCGCCTTCCGCCTCGGCCACGCCCACGCCGACACCGACGCCCACGCCTACGCCCACGGCATCGCCCACACCAGCGCCAGAGCTTACCGGCCCGCAGAGCACGCTCGACACGATCGAGCTGGTCTTCTTCGACGACGCTCAGTCGGCGGCGGCCCAATTCGCGACCGGCGGGCTGGATTCGGTCGGCGGACTGACGCCCGAGCAGATCGACGCCGCCCTCGCCGTCCCCGGATCCAGCCTGATTCCCTATCGCTGGACGAGCCTCCTGAGCGTGGTACTGAACCAGCGAGTCGACCATCCCGAGATGCGCGACGTGAACGCCCGGAGCGGGCTTCTGGCCGCCATCGACAGGAAGGCCCTGCTTACGACCGTCCTGGAAGGTCGTGGCAGCACGGCGGACCTTCCCATACCGAGCTGGTCGCCCGCTTTCGACCCCACGGCGCTCGTCTCGACGGCCTATGACACCACGGCGGCGATCAATCACCTCGACACCGCCGGATGGCAGCGGACCGGGACCGCCTGGATGGCGCCGAAGAGCTCGGCGGCGTACTCGCTGGACCTGCTGGCGCCGGACGAGGCAAGCAACCCGATCGTGTATCGGGCCGCCGTGAAGGTGGCCGCAGACTGGCGCGCGATCGGACTCGACGTGGCCCTCGACGCCCAGCCGACGGCAACCTACCTGAGCCGGCTGGGCGGCGGGCAGTTTGCGGCGGCCGTGGTCGATTTCGAGGTCGGGTTGGACCCGGATCTGGGCCCGCTCCTCCTCTCCTCGCAGGTCGGGTCGGGGGGCTCGAACGTCTCCGGGATCCAAGACCCGGCCCTGGACCAGCTCCTGCTGACGGCGCGCAAGACCATCGATCCGGTCGATCGTCAGACGGCGGTTTCGGCGGTCGAGAAGTACGTTTCCACGGCCGAACCCATCCTGCCGCTCGTCTTCCGGGACTACGATTTCGTCGTCTCCAAACGGGTCCAGAACGTCTCGGGGACCCAGATTTCGGATCCTTCGAGTCGATATTGGGATGTGATAGACTGGCGCCTCGCCAGCGACGGGTAGGCCCGTTGTTGCGTGCGCCGAGGTGGCGGAATTGGCAGACGCGCTGGTTTCAGGAGCCAGTGGCCGCAAGGCTGTAGGGGTTCAAATCCCCTCCTCGGCACCAGGGTCTTGGGTGCAGCGACGTGGAGCCGTCGCGGTCGAATCTCGTGCCCAGGTGGCGGAATTGGTATACGCGTACGTTTGAGGGGCGTATGGAGCAATCCATCCGGGTTCAAGTCCCGGCCTGGGCACCACCCTCCGTTCTAGAAATGACACCAGGGCCGCCAGGCGGTCGTTTCGCCGCCCACCGCGGCTCTCGGGGCGGTTAGCTCAGTGGTTAGAGCGCCTCGTTTACACCGAGGATGTCGCAGGTTCGAATCCTGCACCGCCCACCACTCCGAACCTTGAGCCGATGCGTCGAGTCAAACCATCGGACGGCCCGGCGCTCTCGTCCGTGGCCTGCTGCTAGACTGACTTGCGCGCATCCAAGCCGGGTGCCTAACTGGATCGGAGAAGGGGCATGCTGCCGCTGATCATCGTCATCGTCGTTCTCGTGGTTCTGATCGTGTTCCTGGTCGGGATCTACAACGGGCTAGTGACCAGGCGAAACCGGGTCGACGAGGCCAACGCGCAGATCCAGGTCCAGCTCAAGCGCCGCCACGACCTCATCCCCAACCTGGTCAACGCGGTCAAGGGCTACATGGACTTCGAGAAGGGCGTCCTGGTCCAGGTGACCGAGGCTCGCGGAAACGCCATCTCAGCCGGGACCCAGGGTCCCGCCGCTCAGGCCCAGGCCGAGAACGTCCTGAGCGGAGCCCTCAAGTCCCTCTTCGCGGTTGTCGAGAACTACCCGCAGCTCAAGGCCAACGAGAACGTGATGTCGCTGCAGGAGCAGCTGACCACGACCGAGAACCAGATCTCGTTCGCCCGCCAGCACTACAACGCCAGCGTCCTGGACTTCAACAACTCGCTCCAGACCTTCCCGAACGTCCTCCTCGCCGGCCCGTTCGGCTTCAGCAAGCGCGAGTTCTTCGAGGCCGAGCCGGAGGCCGCTGAGGTCCCCGTCGTCAACCTGGGATAAGCGTTGTGAGGCCGCGCCGGCGCGATGTCGGTTCGGCCTCCCTGCCCTGAGGCCACTAACGTGACCACGACCTTCTATGCCGAGGAATCGGCCAACCGTCGCAATTCCATCCTGCTCGCCTTCGTCGTCATCGCCTTCCTGGCGGTCTTCGGATTCGTCATCGGATTCAGCATCGGGTACGGCAGCGGCAACGAGGTGGCGTTCGGGATCGGAGCGCTGGTGATCGCCGTCGGCATCGGCAGCCTCAGCGCACTGTTCTCCTACTACGGCGGCGACAAGCTCGTCCTGGCCAGCTCGCATGCCCAGGCGGTCACCGCCGAGCAGGCCCCCCAGCTGTACAACGTCGTCAACGAGATGGCGATCGCGGCGGGCGTCCCGATGCCCAAGGTCTACATCATCGACGACCCCTCGCCCAACGCCTTCGCCACCGGCCGCGATCCCCAGCATTCGTCCGTGGCCGTCACCACGGGCCTGCTGAAGGAGCTCAACCGCGAAGAGCTCCAGGGCGTTCTGGGCCACGAGATGTCCCACGTCCGCAACTACGACATCCGCTTCACCCTGTTCGTGGGGGTGATGGTCGGGAGCATCGCCCTGCTGGCCGGCTTCTTCCTGCGCTACACCTTCTGGTTCGGCGGTGGGCGCCGCGGCAACGACCGCGAGGGCGGCGGAGGGCTCGGCGTGATCCTTCTCGTCGTGGGGCTGGTCATGGCGGCGCTGAGCTACTTCTTCGGGGCGCTCGTCCAGATGGCGGTCAGCCGCCAGCGCGAGTACCTGGCGGACGCCTCCTCCGTGGAACTGACCCGGAATCCGCACGGTCTGGAGAGTGCGCTGGCCAAGATCGGCGGCGACCCGGCCGTGCTGCACTCGGTGAACGGCGCCACGCAACACCTCTACATCGTCAATCCGCTGAAGAAGCATGGGATTGGCTCCGACCTCTTCTCGACTCATCCACCGATCGTCGATCGCATCAACAGGCTGCGTCAGCTGACCGGCGAGGCGCCGATGGATCAAGCCCAGGCGAGCGCTCTGACCGGGGTCGAATAGGGGGCGAGGGAGTCCCGGCGGCCTGCCCGCCTAGCGTGGTGGCGGCTCCACCGGCGGCCGTTCGGCAGTCCTGCGGCCGCGCTTCCGCTGCCTTGCGGCGGTTCGGTTCCCCGTGGTACCTTTCCTCGCGCCGACGGGCAGCCAGTCCGTCTGTTGAACGGGCCGAGATAGCTCAGTCGGTAGAGCACGCGACTGAAAATCGCGGTGTCGCCAGTTCGATCCTGGCTCTCGGCACCATACAATTGGACTGGCACGGTTCTTCGAGCGGAAGTGGCTCAGTTGGTAGAGCATCACCTTGCCAAGGTGAGGGTCGCGGGTTCGAGTCCCGTCTTCCGCTCCACTCCCTGCATGCTGTCGACCCGGGCCATGCCGGCCGAGAGATCGATCCTCTGCCCCTTCGTCTAGTGGTAGGACAGCGGACTTTGGATCCGTTAGGCGAGGTTCGAATCCTCGAGGGGCAGCCAGTCTGGCCCGCACCATAGCCCGGTTCCCCTACCGGCCGTCCGAGGCGACGTACCCAAGTGGTTAAGGGGGAGGTCTGCAAAACCTCTATTCGGCGGTTCGATCCCGCCCGTCGCCTCCACTTTCCCTCGTTAACTTGCCTCCCGGGAGGGAGTCTGTCCGGCCTCGGTAGCAACACGGTAGCAACAGGGCATACAATCGCAGACGAACGCGACGGCCCCCTGGGCCAACCGGAGGCCATCTGGAGCGCTCCTGTGGGGAGCACCGCGACCATGAGCGAGCGAATTGCCGCGAAAAGGGACCGGCATCGGTCACCCGGCGAAGGGTCGGTCTACGAGGTCGACGCGGGCGGCCACCGCTGGCGCGGCGCGATCACCTGGACGGACCCCGACGGCACCCGGCATCGACGAGTCGTCCAGGGCGAGACGTCCAAGGATGCCAGAGACAAGCTCGACCGGCTGCGAGATGAGCTGCGCCTCGGCACGATCGCACCCGCCGGCCAAAGTGTCACGGTTGGGGAGTACCTGGCGGACTGGATCGAGCGCGAGAAAGCCCACGTCCGTCCCTCGACGTGGCGCAGCCGCGAGATGCACGTCCGATGCTATCTGATCCCCACGTTCGGAAAGCGACCGTTGTCGCGGTTATCCCCGGCTGAGGTTGAGCGTGCGCTCGCCCGGTTTACGCATTCGGGGCGGCCCGTGCTGCCGAATGAACGGCTCGGCAGGCGTCCCAAGGACCCCGCGAAGCTCAACCGCGACGACGAAGGTGGCACGGTCGGGCCGCCGAAGCGGCACGAGCCCATCTCGCCTTTGACGGCCCGCCACGTCCGGGCCACGCTTCGGATCGCTCTGGCGTCCGCAGTGCGCGACGGCCGACTCGGACGGAACGTTGCCGCCGATGCGCGGCCGCCCTACGTCCCGCACAAGCCAGTGGCCTACCTGTCCGCCGATGAGGTGCGAAAGCTGCTGGACGAAACGCAGGGTGACTCATACGGCCCGATCTATGCCGTAGCTGCAGCGACGGGCCTGCGGCTCGGTGAGCTGCTCGGCCTGGCATGGTCCGACGTGGATCTCGCGGCCGGGACTCTGGCGGTCCGACGCTCGCTCGCTGTGGCCCAGAATGGCGCCTGGCAGCTGGCGGAACCGAAGTCAACGCGGAGCCGGCGCACGATCCCGCTGCCGTCGGTTGCTCGCGAGGCACTCAAGCGACGCCGGGTCGTGCAGGAAGCTGACAGGACGGCCGCCGGAACTGCCTGGCAGGATCGGGACGGCCTGATTTTCACCGACGCCCTGGGGCGCCCGATGCGGCCGGAGGGCCTGTCAGCGGCCTTCCAGAAGGCCAGAGAGGCTGCGGGTCTGCCCCGGGTGCGGTTCCACGACCTCCGGCACTCGGCGGCGACACTCATGCTCGCCGAGGGCGTCCCTCTTGCGGTTATCAGCGAATGGCTCGGCCACGCCGGGATCGCGATCACGGCGCAGCACTACGCGGCCGTGGTGCCGCAACTTCGGCGTGAGGCCGCCGACGCGATGGACCGGGCGCTGCAGGTGAAAGGTCAGCCAACAGACTAAACGGAGGACCATCCGATCGTTGGCTCGGTCACTCCTGGCCCGACGCCACCTCGGTGATGGCTGAGGACGGAACCAATCGTCGCCGGCCGACCTTGACGCTCCGGATGCGTCCCGCCCCGATTTCCGAGTAGAGGGCCGTCCGGCCGATGCCGAGAGCCCGGGCGGCCTGCTCGATACTCAGCAGCCGATCCGCCTCCCGGTTGCTCGGGCGACGTTCTATGGCGATCTCATCTCGCAGCGCGGCCACAAGCTCCGTCACGGCCGCCGCGAGCCGGTCGCTCATCGGACCGCGCTCGTTCGAGGGCGCGACGGGCAGGAGCGTTGGCCTAACGATCTGGCCTCCGTTTCGTAACGACTGCCGCCCGGATCTGCGCGGTCGCTCTGGGGCAGGCGTGCGCATTGACAGCTCGTTCATGGCGCCGACGAATGCTGCGACCACCGGAGTGGGGCGCGTGCCGGCATACCGTCCTTCCGGTGCGCCCCGGTAGAACCCACGGGCGAGGTTGAGCTCGACCGGATGCTCGCCGCCACAGCCCGCTCGGCCGGACTCAGCCCTGATCCTGCGTAGTGGAAGGTTCGTCGGATGACGACCTGGTCGCCTATCGCCTTGGCGCGGACCTGCGCGAGCCAGGGATCGGTCTGCGCTCGATACTCGGCCCGGACGCCTCGCAGGGCGGCGAAGGTCACCGAGTAGCGACGGGCCTTGGTCAGGAAGTGGCCGCGGAAGCCCAGGGTATGGGCCCAGCGCGGGCTCAGGGTCCAGGCGCAGCGCATCAGGGCTCGAGCGTGCTCGGAGAGCTCGGCCCGCTCGATCACTCCCTTGACGCGGATCCGGCGATCGAGGCCGCCGCCAGCACCTGCGTCCTTGGTTGCGTACTTTGCGAGGTAGCCTGCGACCGCGGTCCGATCCGCATCGACACCGCCCGTGTTGCGCGGGATGGGCCGGACGTCGAGTTGCTCGCCCCAGCGGATGATCAGCTCGCGACCGTCGGGTCCTGCCACCGTGACCGATACTCGCGCCGCGGTGCGGGCGACGGCCTCCGCTAGACGCTGCGCCGTCGCTCCGCCCGCCGGCGCGGTGTCGGGACCGTCGGGTCCGTCGAGCCGGATGACCGCATGGACGTGCACGGCACCTCGGGCCTGGAACTCCGCGACCTTGGCGTAGGCGACGCGGACCTGGGCTCGCAGCGCTGCGACGCTAAGTCCGCCCAAGGCCGCGAGCTCGCGGGGCAGGTACGTGATGGTGCGACGCCACAGAGCTCCAAGGCTCGCGTTCCACAGAGCTGCTGCCTCGTAGTCGTAGCAGTCCGGACAGAGCGCCTGTCCGATCCGGGGATCGCCCTGGGCATGACGCTCCAGGCAGCGGGGGGACACGCCGTGCTGGCATGACTGCAGCTGACCACCTGGCCGGCACGGGCGCACTCCACTTCCGTCGACGACGCGGCGATGGACCGCGCCGAACGACGGCGCCGTGAACGTCGCGAACACGAGCGGATGCGAGCCGACCGATGCTGATACGCCTCGGTCCTCGTTGCCCGCAAGACCAGCGGCGACGAGGAAGTAGGCGTCCCGGCGATAGCGTTCCGAGCAGGGAGGACAACGTGACTCCCGTCGATTGCCACAGGCGACGAGGACGAAGCCCGGAGCCCCGGCTCTCGTCGACCGCCGGCCGAGAACCGCTTTCGACACTGCTGAGAACGCCACGGACTCGCCTTCAAGCCGGATCGGCGAGGTGCAGCCGCCGGTTCGTCGGATCAACTCGACGACGGCCGGTGCACCGGCGCCGTAGCGGCGCGCGAGCACCGCCAGGGACGCCGGCTCGACCAGTGATGGGGACGCAGGAGGAACCACGGACCCGCTCCTACCCGCCCTGCTCCGGGCGATGGAGGGGCTGCGGGGCCTGGGTCTTCGGGGACGCCGCACGAACCGCCGTAGCCCGGAACGACCAGGCCAGCCTGGGCCGAGAGCCGGACGTGTCCACGTAGCCCGTGGCCGTCAGGCCGTCGAAAGCCACGGCCGGGAAGGGGGACCCCGCCGGAGCCTGCGGAAGCACAGGTGGAGTTCGCGATGAGATCTTGACCCGAATGACTTTCGCTCGTGCCTCCGGATCGGGGTCGAAGACCGAGATCGCCCAGAGGGGCAACCCCGAGTCTCGATCGTGCGCCTGGACCCGCTGCTCGCGGGTCGAGGCCTCGAAGTCGACGACCTGCTCTACGGCGCCAACGGCGTATGCCCCTGCTGGGAACACGAGCTCGTTGGTGATGGGAATGTGCCTGCTAAGTGCCATGTCATGCTCTCCTTGTCTGATTTCGAACAGCCAGAATCAGCCGACGCATTGCTCACAGCTATCGCCGTTACGAGCTCGCGTAGGGGCTCTGAAAAGTGGGGGCGAGCGCTCTCTTTTGGTCCGGTATGCCTTACCTGGACCAGGGCCGGTCGCCACCGAAAACGCTAGGCCGACCAATCTGGAGAGTCAAGACTTTATGCGTACCATCTTGCGTACCAAATTCGCCGGTCCGCGGCCGAGCGACCGTCAGCCTGTGTGGAAACGGCAGTCCCGAGCTCGAACGACGGCCGAGATCGCGGACCGAACCACCCCAGCAGGCTGAGCGCGGAGCGTTCACTACGGACTTCGCTGGATCGCTGCGACCGGCGAGTATGGCCCGATGCACGGGGTCATCGGGCGGGTTCGCCTCTCATCGCCGCGATCCGCTCTTAGGAACCTACCGAGAGGGCCGGGCTGCTGATCATGTCGGCGCGGGCGTTTGCCGTCGGAGCGGCCTCCGGCTACCAGAGACGGACCGGGATTGTTACAACTTTCTCTACGAGATCGAGGGTACTCGCGGCCAGGCAGCGCCGACAGACAAGCGCCGGCTGTGGCTGCCTCCAAGTTCATTGAGGCAGCATTGCGAATCGATTGCGGCCCAGCGGGCCCGTCGCGATTTCGGCCTTGATCCTCTCGGCGCACCGAAAGGGTGCCTCCCTGCGATCAGCGATTCCACGCTCGACCCTGGGGAGCCCGACCCGTTCCAAAACGAGGTCCTTGTGGGTCCGGGGCTGATCCATTCGAGGCCCTGACTGGTCCGTTCGATCGGCCCCAGCGTCAAGCAGTGACGTGCACGAGAACGGCGGCGTGCAGCGTTATGTCGTCGGGACCGGGGCAGATCCCGCTTGAGACAAGAGCCATCGCCGTGATCTTCCAGTCGCCCGCCGGCAGGTGCACGACGGGGTCCGTCATGAACCAGCGGCCGAAGTCCGAAGGCGGCGCGCCGCTGCTGTATACGCCGGACTTCTTGATCGACGAGGAGATCGGCTTCCCGGCTTCGAGCCGGTAGGATCTGCAATCCGGAGTCATTAGCCCCTGCACGTGCCGGCTGCCTCCCACCTCGTCGAACGCGAACGCGAGCGGTCCGCTGCCCGACGATCCGAAGTTGGCGACTCCGGACCCTATGAGGGATAGGGTCGCCTCTCCTGTGATTACGTCGCTCGCATGCCAGTCGGTCCTTGGTAGTTCGAACACCAGCTCGTACTGCCCCTGGGTGTCCTCTGCTCGAACGGGAGTCGTCGACGTTGAGCCTGTGATCGACGGCGACGCCGTGCCCGCGGCACAGCCAGCCACGACTACGCACAATGCGGTCCCGAGGAGCCGGCACGCGACGCTGCTCACGGTGGGGGCGGAGCGGACTGTCAGCCGAGTGGCCAACTCGTCAACAGTCAGTGTGCGCATTGGACACCTCCCTCTGATCTCTCATACGTTTCCAGAGGCGCGCTTGGTTCAGGCGGTCACCTGGGTCGGCAAGCGAGTCTCTTCGCCATATATGGTCGCGCAGCCTGGGGCCCTTTTCCGCGAGAGAATCACATGGTACTGTACCTAGAGTCTTGGGCAGTCAAGGGACATTAGGGGCTGCTTGAAGGCGCGAGGCCAGCGAGTCGAGGAGGGCGCAATGCGGTCACGCTCGGGCGTACATGTTGTCGTTGCCTTGGCCATTGCGGCCACAATAGGAGTTGCTTCGTACTCAGGAGCGAACGCGGCGCAGCCTGGTAGCTCGGCGCAGCCTGGTAGCTCGGCTCAGCCAGTGAGCTCTCCTCAACCAGTGAGCTCTCCTCAACCAGTGAGCTCTCCTCAACCAGTGAGCTCGGCTCAGCCTGGTGGCTCTCCTCAGCCAGTGAGCTCGGCCCAGCTTCAGAAGGCAGTGAAGTTCCGCTCCGAGTTCGGCCTGTCGACCGATGCCTCGTTAGTGGCGGCGGCCGAGATCAACCCCAGGCTCTCACGCAAGTACGGTGTCGCTCTGACCGCGAGCGAGCAGGCGGATATCGATTCACGTGTCGCGATCGACCAGCAGTTGTCGCCACTTGCCAAGCAACTCGCGTCGGATTCTGGGTATGCGGACCTCTACATAGATCAGGCTGCCGGCGGGATCATCGATGTCGCCACAACAGGTGATCCCGGCGCTCTCGCTCCGATCATTAGTCGCTATGGGCCCGCAGGGGCCCGGTTCCGGACCCGCCACGTCTCCTACTCGAAGGCCTTCCTTGCCTCCCTCCAGCAGAAGGTCCAGAGCGATCTCCTCGGTGCGCCTCCCCAGGGCATTCAGGTCACCTCGGTCGGCGTGGACGTAGTCAACAATCGCCTGAAGATCGGCGTCGCGTCGCCAGTGTCGCAGGCAAGCCTGTACCTGTCGGACGCCTATGGCCCGGCTGTCGAGGTGGTCTCCAAGCCGCTGGCGACTCCACCCTCTTGCACCGGCCAGAACAACTGCGCACCACCAGCGATGGGCGGGCTTGAGATCGGTCTCGCCCCAGCTCTCGATGGCGCCGGGGTATGCAGCTCCGCGTATTCCGCCCGGACCACGAGCGGCCAGGTTGTACTGGTCACTGCGGGCCACTGCGCTGGCTCCCCTGGTCGCCTCGTCTACAACGGCTCGTACAACGCGTTCATCGGCCAAATCCCGGTGTCCACTGAGTGGACCGACGAACCGTGGCCAAAAGGCAACATAACAGCAGATGGAGCCTACGTCGCGCTCGACCCGAGCATGACAGGCTCCAACCTCGTCTACTTGTCCCCTGGCGTCTACGGCCAGATAGTCGGCTATAACGGGGAGGACGCAACCACAGTTGGCGAGCCGGTCTGCAAGGTCGGACGCACCACAGGGCTAACCTGCGGAACGATCACGAGCAAGAACAACGGTAGTCCCGTCGACGGCTACTGGGTCCAACCGGAGACATATACGAGTGCCTCCGCGGCGGGTGGAGACAGCGGTGCGACCGTCTTCACGTGGGGGTCAGGTTCGTACCACTGGATCCTGCTCGGAGTCCTCTCGTATTGGAGTGATTACTGCACGGGCTGCTTCTCATTCTCCCCAGTGGACTTCGTGGATTCCGCGCTCGGGGGCCTGACGCCGTGCACGAGGGGATGCGGAGCCACCTACGTGCCACTCAACCCGGCGCGCATTCTCGACAGCCGCAACGGTACGGGGTTGTCGGGCCCGTTTAGCTCGCATGTGGCCCGAACCTTCCAGGTGACAGGTCGGGGCGGAG
>Ga0182010_10000188_pt1 | contig 34831 bp, 21 predicted proteins | sample 611E1MmetaG_FD_120488 | JGI IMG/M metagenome (GOLD analysis project Ga0182010, IMG submission 120488) | Permafrost microbial communities from Stordalen Mire, Sweden - 611E1M metaG | ecosystem: Environmental > Terrestrial > Soil > Wetlands > Permafrost | place: Sweden: Stordalen | collected... | reverse complement strand
TTCTTGATGACGACCTGGCCGACGATGTAATCGACGGTATAATCGACATTCAACGTCAGCGCCCGTCCGTCGAGTGAAACCTGGACGCTTCCCTCAACGACGTTAAAACCAATGGAGTACTGGTTCGACGCTTCGCCTGTGGCTTTTCCCGAAAAGACGTACCGGTTCCGCTCGCTCTGTTGTGCAAATGTCTGCGTCGTATCGTAGATCTCGCTGTACAAATAGGTGGAATCGGGCACCGGCAGGTTCCGCGACGCAAAGTACGCCTTAATCCCTTTGTCGAATGGGCGGAGATAGGGAAGAATGATCTCGGCGCGCGACAGGTTGACGGTCCGTCCCGAAACGAAATCGAACAGACCATCGCCGTCGGGGGCGGCGCTGCCATCGGCCGTTCGCTTGTCCACGCCCATCACGCGGAGGAGGGGCTCATTCAGGATGCTGTTCTGATCCTCCGATCCCGGAATGCGACGGAGGATATTCATTGAAAATCCCGCCTGCTTCAGGTTGCGCCCCACCCCCGACAAGGGATAGATGTTCTTGAGGAGCAGACTCCACGCTTTCTTGTACGTCGGACCGACGGAGAGGAGGTTTCGCGGCTTCAGCATCTTCAGGATCAGCCGCGTGCTCCTTGCGGTGCTGTCATTCCCGACATTACGCGTCAGCTCGCCGAACTGCGCCGTGGACGTTCGGTAGGCGATCGCGATGTTATACTGGTCGTTCACGTTTGTGTTCAGCGCCACGACGCCGATGAAGCCATCCCCTTCAAGCTCATATTGAGTCGGATCCAGGCGGACGAACTGACCCGATTCGATCTGCCCGTCGACGTCTGCGACGCCCCGCCTGCTCTCATCGTACCCGCTGCCGCGGGCGGGAAGTTCGATGTAGCCGATGCCGGGGCGTTCGTTCGGATCGGGAATGCTCCCCTGGCGCTGGACCCACACCTCTGCCTCCAGGATCTGCATATCTGAACGAACATGCGCCGGTTCATTCTGGTAGTAGTCCTCGTAAACACTGGGACTACCATTCAGAGGAAGAGCATAGGTGGTATCGACGAAGAAGTGATTCGTCGCATACTCGAACGCCCTCATCTCGAAGGCATGTTCCTGCGCGCCGCCGGAGACCTGGACCTCCTTGATTTGCCCCTTCTTTTGCGAAGCGACCGTCGTCAGCGTGAGGGGTCCGGTCTGTATCTTTGCCTTAATGCCGAAGAGCGCCTGGCTGCTCCCGATCAAGGACGGCCCCTGCAACGATACGTTGCCCGCCTCCACGCTCTGCACGATCTCGTCGTCGTACCCGGTGTACTTGATCTTGAGCTGGTTTTCGTATTCGAAGGTGCGGCGCGTGTTCCAGTCGGCCATGATGTTCAGCTTGTCGCCGATCGTGCCGTTGACGTTCACCTGCACTTCCTGGCTGAAGTCGGGTTCGTTGCGGCTTTGATCGACGCTGGAGAGAGTCGTCTGGTCGGATTTGATATTGCTGAACCCGGCCTTGATATCGACTGCGCCGCCGATGGTCAGATTAATCTCGTTTTTCCCGAAGATGCTGAAGAGCGGATTCGGCGGGACGGGGATACTGATCTTCGTGATGTTGCCGAGCAGTTCGCCGAGGTCGTTCTTCTGGAGGAGTGCCTGCGGCCTGCGGGCCTCATCCGCGAAGATCTTGTGCAGTTCGTACCGCTGCCGGGCATCCACGTACTCCTTCAGCGACATCGTCACCGGCGCTTTCATATTGACCCCGTCGACGGTCTCCGTGAGCGAGACGTTCTCCCCCGTGGAATCGATAATGACGCCGCGGCGGTACATATTCGAGCGGCGAGCGGCGCGGAGAGGATAGGGGCGGCCCTGGAACATCGGAACGGTATAATCGTCGTGCCGTTCAAAATTGAAATAGCGAAGCCGTGCGCTCGAGTCGGTGCATACCACGTAGGTCGAGTCGCTGATGACGAACTTTCGGCGTCCGAGGGAGTCGAGCCCGGTGGAGTCTCTTCGAGCAGCAAGCGAGTCGGCGTGCGTTCGCGGGATAATTCCTCCCGGCATACGCAGAGAGTCGGGAGACGTGCCCAGGCTGCGGCCGGCGGTGGTGGAATCGGCAGGAGAAAAGAATGGCGTTGCTTCATCGCGGGGAGCAAGGGGATCCGGGTTGCCCGAGCCGGCAACGAGACCCGGCACCGTGAGGGCAGCGGCGACCCCGCAGAACATGGCTGCCGCCGACGCGGTGTTCAGGAAACGGAAAATGTACAGAGATGTGCGCTGGAGGTGCACGGAGCCCACGTCGATTCCCATTCATTCTCACCGGTCTGCGGCATCGAAGACCCGCAGAACCGCACCGAGGGACGCCTGCCGAAAACGTGCAGGAGACTGCAATCAGCGCCGGAAAACCTCCATCGTGAACAGACCGGCACCCTCGGGAGCGCACCCTCGCAGATCCATCGCTCCCCAATCAGTATCGAACTCGATCGATAATGGGCTCCTTGTTTGATGCGGAGTTCGCTAAAACGTACCCAAAAGCCCTGCCAATTGCAAGACAAGCGGGTTGGAATACTCGTCGCTGCGCGGTATATTACGTTCTCTATGCGACATTTCCTCCCACGAGATTACCTGTTTGAGCGCTATATCCTGCGTGCCCACGCCGGGCCGTTCCTCTTTTCCGTGGTCACGCTGATGTTCATCTTCCTGCTCCAGTTCATCATGAAATTCATCGATCAGCTCGTCGGCAAGGGGCTCACGGCCTGGGTCATTGTCGAGCTCATCACGTTGAGCCTCGCATGGATGCTGGTCCTGGCAATCCCGATGTCGGTCCTGGTCGCCACACTCATGGCCTTCGGCGACCTCTCGTCGCGGAACGAAACGACGGCGATGAAGGCAAGCGGCATGAGCACCTATCGGATGATGGCGCCGGTGCTTGTCACGGCCGCGATCATCGGCGCGCTTCTCATTGTCTTCAATAATTACGTTCTCCCCGAGGCCAACCACCGGTTGCGGACGCTCAGCATCGACATCAAGCGGAAGAAGCCCACGATCAACCTCCGCAACGGCATCTTCTCACAGGATATCCCCGGCTACAGCATCCTGGTCCGGAAGACTTTCGAAAAGACGAACGATCTTGAGGGGGTCACCCTTTTCGATTACACCAATCCCACTCTCAACGTCGTCATCACCGCCGAACGCGGCACGATTTCCTTTTCCCCCGATTTCCGGAAGCTGGTAATGGACCTTCAGCAGGGAGAGATCCACCAGCTTGACCTCCAGCGGATGACCGGATATCGCAAGGTCCGTTTCCAGACCCATCGCATCGCGATGGATGTGGAGGGATTCGATTTCACGCGCTCTTCCGAATCCGCCTTTCAGCGCGGCGACAGGGAGCTCGGGGCGCCCGCCATGCTGAAGATCGTCGACAGTCTCGACCACGCCCGTGATTCCCTCGTCAGCCGCTTCGCGACCATCACGCGGAACGACGCCCTTCGCCGGACGGGAGAAGACGCCGACAGCGCCGTCCTGGCCAACTACGCATTCGCCGAGCGCTCTGCGGTGTCAAATCTTGCGGGCGCGAGCGCCTTCAGCAGCATGATCGCCAATGAAACCTTCCGCATCGAAGGCCTCGACCGGCAGATCGACCAATTCATGGTCGAGGTCCACAAGAAATACTCGATCCCCGTCGCCTGTCTTGTTTTTGTCCTGATCGGCGTGCCTCTCGGAATCATGGCCCGTCGCGGCGGGTTCGGCACCGCCGCCACGCTGAGTCTCGGGTTCTTCGTCCTCTACTATGCCTGCCTCATCGGCGGGGAGAAACTTGCCGACCGCGACATCGTGTCACCCTTCGTCGGCATGTGGGCGGCCAACGCCATCATCGGCGCTATGGGAATTATCCTGACCATCCGCATCGCGCGCGAAACCGTGGTAATCAACTGGAGTTTCCTGCAACATCTTGCTCCTGCGCGGCTGCGCGCCCGCTTCCGGTCCTGGGCGGAACCGGAGGAGGAACAACCGTGAAACTCTTCGACCGTTACATCATCCGTCAGTTTCTCGTTACGGCGCTTTTCTCGCTCTTTGCCGTCCTGCTCGTCTTCATCGTCATCGACGTCATGGAGAAGTTGGACGATTTCATCGACCGGCAGGCGACGTGGGACGTCATCCTGCTCTACTACCTGTACTTCGTCCCCGAGATCATCAAGCTCGTCATCCCCGTTGCCATGCTCCTGGCAAGTCTCTTTGTGACGGCGCGCCTTTCCACGCAAAATGAACTGACCGCCATGAAGTCGAGCGGCGTCAGTCTGTACCGGATTATGGCGCCCTACGTCGTCGTCGCCCTCCTCGTGAGCATCGCCTCCGTCTATTTCAACGGGTGGATCGTCCCCCGCGCCAATCAGCGGAAGTTCAATCTGGAACGCGTGTACCTCCACAAAGACATTGTCAACGCCTCGGGGGCGAACATCTATATCCAGGACAGCCGGACCCGCATCCTCTCGATCGGGTATTTCGACGATTCCCGCAACGTCGCGTCCCGGGTCAGCATCCAGGATTTCAAGCCGGACGATCCGACAGTCATGGTGGAACGCGTGGACGCCATCACCATGCTCTGGGACTCCACGTCTCACGGATGGATCCTTCGGGCGGGAACGCGGCGGTGGTTCGACGGTGGAAAAGAGCGACTGGAGCAGTTTGTCACGCAGCCGGCGGGGACGCTTCATTTCGAGCCGGGCGATCTCCGCAAGAAGCAGGAGAAGCCCGATGAAATGGACTACTACACGCTGAAAGAATTCATTGCAAACCAGGAAAACGCCGGCCAGGATGTGGCCCGCTGGCTCGTGGACTTTCACAGCAAGATCTCCTTCCCCTTCGCGAGCGTGATCGTCGTCCTCTTCGGCGTCCCCTTTGCTTCACAGCGGCGGCGCGGGGGTGTCGGCGTTCAGCTCGGGATCTCCCTCCTCATCTGCTTCATCTACCTGATCTTCATGAAAGTCAGCCAGGTCTTCGGCTACAATGGCGACATCGACCCGTTGTTGACGGCCTGGGCGGCCAATCTTCTCTTCCTGGCGGGAGCGGTCTTCGTCATCCTTCGCATCCCGAAATAGATTCCCCAGCGCAGCATCCGCGCGCGGAACTTTTCGTCCCGCGCCTTACAAGCCGTACGTCAATTTCACAACGGGTACCTCCTGCATCCCCCCCCAGGCAGTCGGCACCGCCTGCGTATCGAGCGAGGCCTGGAGCTTCTTGTTCCACGACGCGGCGCTGAACGCGGCATCAAAAGCGCTGACGATATGGTTCACGAGCGCGATCGTCACGAAAGTCGTGGCCTTCTCGTAATACCGGTTCGCCAGCCCGCGTTGCCCCGCATACCAGAGAAAGTTGGACGTGAGCGGATCGCCGTAGTTAAAAGTCGGCCCGCTGTCATCCCAACCCTGGTTAAACTGCGGGTACTTCCCGATCAGCTCGTAGTATTGCTGCTGTCCATAGGGGGGGAGGACATGAGAATAATACCCGCCGATATCCTGTTCCATCCTGTTGAGTTCGCTCCAGTTGACACGATCCCACGGCGGGCGCCCTTCGGTGTTCGGAATCAGCCAGTTGTACGGACCGTTCGGGGGGGTGAGGTTGTCCTGGGCATATTGGGCATATTTCACGACGCTCCAGTTTTGGTTGGCAAAGTTCTGGAAGAAGTCGGTTTGCCGGTCCCCCTTCTTGTCGTAATTGTAGGCAAAGATCCAGAGAGCGACATCGACGGCAAAGAAGGCGGCCGACTTCCAGTAATCGCCGGCATAGAATTCTCCTGCGCCCGGAACCAGAATGGACATCCCGGCGGCGAGCCAGGGGGATTTCCGCCGGGCCGCTTCATCGACAGCCGAAGAAACCTGCTGGGCTGGGGAGGGCCCGTTCAGATCCGGCATCCCGAGAAGGTCGATGCGCGCGTCGCCGCTCGTGCGCAGCTCCCCCGCTGTTGGGGGGGGCAAAAGAACGAGCGAAGTGATCTCCTGCGCGCGCAGGGGGGAGAGAAGGAATACCAGGGACACACACGCCATCATCAGAGACCGCGACATATTTGCACCTCGCGATAGTCAGTCAAGATCGAAGCCGAAAAGCACTCCGAAGTAGAAGCGCCACTCTTTTCCGTACGTGACGGATGTGTTCGAACTCGGGACGAAATGATCGAACCTGTCGAACCCGTACGCGGCGCTGAAGAAGATCCGCGTCGGATAGGAATAGAAAGAGAAGGATTCCAGCCGGAGCTCGGCACCTGCATCGGTTTTCCATTCCGCCGGCTTCGGCCGCTCGGCCGTCCACGCATTCCCCATGTCGGCGAAGACCGAGGCATACAGCTTGTCAAAGGAGAGTTGCAGAACGCGGAAGTCCAGGTCATTCGAGAGCGGGAATCGGTATTCCAGTCCTGCCACCCCCATTTCATTCCCCCCTATACTATAGAAGGGATAGCCCCGCATGCCGATAAGGCCGCCGGCGTAGAAATCAAAGAATTCATCCACGGATCTCTCCGGAATCGTTCCACCGTGGAGCTTCACAGCGAGAGTGTGGTTCTTGAAGAAGAGGGGGAGGTATTCCTTCCAGTCCATTTCCACGCGGGTGAAATTGACATTGCTATAGACTGGCTCGAGACCGGTCGAGGTCACCGTGTATTCCGCGCTGTTATGGAACTTGTTCAATTCGCGTCCGATCTTGAGCGTGACGCGGCGGCCGACCGGGTTGATGTCCATTGTCCGCGAAGGGACGATCGCGTCCAACTTGAACGTGAGGGTCATGGCGTTCGCAATCAGGTAGAGGTCGCTCGACGCGGGAACCAATGGATTGGCGGGGTCGGCTGCGTTAATGAAACTCCCCAGTGCGGAAGTGTACCGGCTGTGGGAATAACGGAACTCGACGTTGGAAAACTGCGACACAAAGGGCTGATTCAATGCAAGATCGAATTCGAGGAGATCATACGTCACATCGATCGCAAACGGGTCGCGATCGGGAAGCGAAAGCTGCGTGCTCGTCTTCCTCGTAACGTTATAGAGCTCCAGCGATGTCGCCGGTTCCAACCCTATCGCATAGAGCAGCGGGAGACGGCCGCGATAAAAGAACTGGAAGAAGAGATCCCTTTCCAATTGCCTGTTCAACGCGGCTCCCGCGAAGAAACCCGTCTTATCGAGCACATCGTTCGAAAACATATACAACCCGGGCTTGATCACGTCGAGCGCCTTGTTCTTCGGGTTGTAGTTGTCAACGCGGAGAAAGGGAACGAACGTTACGCTGGTGAACATGCTTTTGTAGGGCTTGGATTGCAGCGGCGGAAGCTGGCGGTCGTCGTACGAGCGGAGCGTTGACCACGCAAACTGCGGCGTCGTCCTGTCACCTGTCCACGAGGGGCAGGCGGGAGGATTCCCCGGCCCCGCGGCGGAAGCAGCATAGCCGTGACCCTGCTGCAGCGAGTCGGCACCGTGCGGCAGTTCGAAGATCTTGTACCCCCCCGAGGTGTAGGCCGCATACACGATGTCACCGGAAGCGTTGACGTCCGGATAGAAAGCGCCCCCCAGGACATTGGTCAACTGCCTGACGGCCCCGGTCGCGACGGTGAGGGAGTAGAGGTTGAAGATTCCCGACCGGTCGGACGAGAAGACGATCGTCCCGCCGTCGCGTGTAAAAACGCCGGTACGCGTATCATCGTCGCCCGAGAGAAGAAAACGCAGGTCCTTCCCGTCGGGCTTCACCTCTGCGATGTCCCGACCGTCTTTGATGGAATAGTCGAAGATGATGCGATCGCCCGACGGACTCCATTTCGGGTTATACACCTGTTCGCCGTTCACATACGGGGTGATCACCTTTTCCCCGGAGCCGTCGATCGCAGCCACAGCGAGGTTGGATGTGCCATCCGCCGTGATCACATACGCGATCGACCGCCCATCGGGGGAAACCGAAGGCGTCAACGCCCGTTTGCCGTGCGTGATGCGCTGCTCTTTCTCCGCCGCCAGGTCGTACTCATAAATGTCATACTGCAGCGACCAGTGCGGATTGTCCCTCGTGCTCTTCGCATAGTACAGCTTCTTCCCATCCGGCGACCAGGCGGGAGCCGTCCGGACAAGGGGACAGACCAGCGTTTCCACATTGGACGCAAGGTCCTTTACATAGAGAGAGGAGAGGGCGAAATAGTCCCCCTGTTTCGCGCTGACGTATGCAAGTTTCTTTCCGTCGGGGGAGAACGTCGGGTAGAGGTTGGCAAAGCCGGTAAAATCGTCGAACCGGCAGCACGGTTCCATGTGTGCTCCGGCAGGCAATTGCCGGGCGCCTCCGCGGATCATTCCTTCGCCTCCCCGGAATTCGCCGACCCCCGCGTCCTCCGGATGAGGGTTGAACGACATCATTCGGCCTTCCCGGAGATTCGCACGCACCTCTGCGGTCCGGGAGGCATATTCCTCCGTGATTTCCTTCCTCCAGTCATCGTACACTTCTCCGCCGCTCTTCCCCACCGCACGCCCGATTGCGCCGTCGATCGTCACTTCCGTGAGCGTTGAGAGGTTCCGCGAAATCTCGGCGAGTTTGTCTTCCCCGTAGCGGTGGGCGATATAGCTGACAAATGCAAAGCCGGCATTGTATGACGATTCATTCCCGAGGCTTGTCTTTCCAAACACCCCCATTTGGTTCCACGTCAGCAGCTTTCCGTCCAGCGCATAGGAGCGGAGAATCATATCGCGATGGGAATCCCAGAAGTCGTAGCGGAGATCGTTCCTGTTGTATTGCGCGATCCCTTCGGCGAACCAGACGGGAACGACAAAACCGGAGAGCGGATAGGAAGCGATGACGTTCGGATAACCGTAGAGGACATCGGGGCGCCGTTCCGCTTCGTATCCAAGCCATTGGAGGTAGATGGCGGGGAGACGCCGTCCAAACTTCATCGAAGTCTGGATCTGGACGATATGCGTGAACTCGTGCGTGACGACGTTCCGGAGCCAGTTGTGCGTCCCCCGGAATTCGAAATCCATGCTCGGGGCATAGATCTCGACCTTGTTGTCGAAGAAATACGCGGCGCCGTTGGAGATATCGTCGTAATCCTTGATGACGAAGCTGACTTTCTGCGTCGGCTTGTGATCGTAGAGCGACGTCACCGGCTCGTACACATCCTCTGCGACCTTTGCGACGACGCGCGCCGTCCGCTCGGCCCCGTCGTGGTAGTGGACGTAGAAGTGCTCGGTCTCGATCGTCTTCCACTCCAACTCAGGGTGGTTGAAATCCTCCTGCGCCGAAGCGGGGAATGCGGCACAGCAGGAGACCACGATCGACCATACACAGGAGCGCAGCGCTCGCACGAAGACTCTCCTCATTTGACCACGGCCACTTTAATAATGGCGACAGCGGTCTTCCCTCCGCTCACCGCTTCGATGCGTGCGAAATAGATGCCGCTCTGGACACCGCCGACATTCCATGTCACGTCGTTGTCCATTCCTCCCATCCCCGGGGCGTTCAGTTCCGTCACTTTGTCGCCGGCAATATCGAAAACCCGGATGGTCACAGAGGCATTCTCATTGACGTAATACCGGAAGTGCGTGATGCCGTTGTACACGGGATTGGGCCAGTTGTAGGCGCGGTCCTTCGGAAAGAACTCGCTCGCGATCGCGCGACCGGGTCCTACGGAGGTCAGGTCGAGCGACCCATGACGCGCATCTCCGCCATACTGCGGCCATGGCAGGAGAGCGGAAGTGACTGCGCCGGCATAACTTCCCGTGGTCCACGACGAAATCGATCCGTCTCCGGACGCGACGGCAAAGATGATCGAGCCGTCAACGGCAAGAAGCGCGGCAGACTGCTCGCCCGTGCCGACAGGGAGAGGGAATCCCGGCGCGGTCTTCCCGTCCCGTGTATAGGCAAAAGCCAGTCCGTCCACGCTCGTCCCGACGATGTCCACCCTTCCGTCGCCGTCCACATCCCCGATAAGGGGAGTGCGCAATCCCGTGGTGTTCGGCACGGAAAGCGGAAAATGATCAAGGGAAGCGCCCGCGCGGCTGAGCGCATAGATCTTCGTCCTGCCGAACACGACGATGTCGCGGCTGCCGTCACCGTCGATGTCGGCGACGGCCGGCGCCAACGCCACACTGTCCCCCGTTGCCACGGGGAAGCCCTGTTGCACGGAGAGCGTTGAATCCACGAGCTCGACGAACCCGTCCGTCGTGACAAACGCCGTAAGGGGTCGGACCGCCGAAGGATCAGGCCCGAAAAGAGCGGTGACCGCCGGTCCCGAGGGACGTCCGCTAAAACGGCGGACAATGTCCGTACCCGCGCTTCCACCCCGGTTGCCCCTCGTGGTGATCCGGAGCGTTCCGTCCGAGTACGCGACAACAAATGAATTCGGATGAATCCACCGGCTGATCCCCACGACACTGCCGGCACCCGCGACCATGCCGGACAGGCTGTCGAGCACATTCCCGGTGAAGGCAAGAAAATAGACCGTACCGTCCACGCACCCGACTGCGATCAGCGAATCGCCGATCACCGCCGGCGTTGAAAGCACCCTGTTCATCGGAGCGGCAAAGAGGGGATCGGCCAGACTGTCTGCATTCCCATCCCGGAGGGCGAATGCCTTCAGGATATTGCCCGGCGGTCCCTGCTGTTCCTTTTCGCACACGACCGCATCGGTGACACCGTTGCCGGAGAGGTCGGCGAGAGAAGGAGCAAAGGCCCATCCTCTTCCCGCAGACGATGCGAGGGCGGCAAGCCCCGTTGCATGGAACGGCGGACGCGAGGATGCGGAATCCGCGGGAAGCACATAGATCTTGCCCCCGACGCTCAGCGAAGGCGACGCGGAACTCGTTGTTGTGTTCTTCTGTTCTGCAAGGCCGCTTGTTGCGACGACGAGATTCCCCCCATCGCCAACGGCGAGCATGTCCCTGTCGATTTCCTCCCCGACCTGTTTCGGGTAGCCCGCCTGCGGCCTTACGATGTCGCCGCGCGTGATCGTCAGCGACATCCGGCTCCCGCGGCCGCTGAACCCGCTGATGGTCACATGGCTCAATGCGCCGAGATTCGTTCGCGTATTCGGAAAGGTCGTCGCGGAGAATTCATTGCGGTACACCGGTGCGCTGTTCCCCGCAAACCAGAAGTCCAGCGCCGTCCCGGATTCGCTTCCCGAGCCCGCGGTATATGCGCCGTAATTCTGGCCGATGTCCTGCGAGCCGTCGGCCTCTTCAAGATCGACTCCTCTCCGATCCGGATTTGCGTTCACCTGGTCAAGCCCGATGGTCCGCTGGATCACGCTTTCGTCGATGTGCCAGATGAGGATGCCGCCGTCGTAGAACGTCCCGTCGTCGCCGACACCTCCCGGGAGACTCCAGTCGAAATCCTCGACGTCGATGATATTGCCAACGAGCCCTGAGATGTCGAACGCATTAAACCCGGCCGTATCGCGGACAAAGCCCTGTTGGCGCGTAACGCCGTTGAACGTCGAGGTTATCCGCTGTCCGTTGCGGAGAGGATCCCTATTTCTGTTTTCGACCAGATAGTACTCCGCATCGGAGAGGGGAACCCGATACACGGTATCGGAGATTGCGGCCGCCGGAAGGGAGAGCGTGGACATCCCGGCGGGAACGACGATGGGGGTGATCCATCCGAGCCAGTACTTTTCCCAGGCCGACGGTTCGGGGGGGAAGGCCCCGCTGAAGCTGAAGATTCCCTGGCCGTCCATCAGGCCAAAGCGCCCGATGCCCGAGTTTCCGGTCTGGGTGTCAAACAGATCGGGAAGCCCGAGATGGTTGCCGAGCGACGCACAGAGCAATCCGTTGATTCCCAGTTCCAGGAGATAGTCGCCGGTGAGGCCGGGGACAGTCCTATTCTCCGTCTCCGGCATGACAATCGTATTGGTGATCGTGAACGATCCTCCGTTCACCGGAATCCCGCCGCCGAGGAGCGTGCGGAAGGCCTGGGGTCCGATGTAGATTGACGGGATATCGAGCGGCGTCGGATCGTACCCGAGGAGGGAGATCATGTCGATGTCGTGGCCGATCCCCGCATGGAAGAGGACGAAACAGTCGTACGCCGAGAAGTCAGGGACCCTGCCGGAGGAATCGACGCGCTGCCACGCACCGCGCGCAAGCTCTGCGAGAGGAGTATTGGCGCCGCCCTTGGCCGGGGCATACCTCCCCATGACCGACGGCATATCAAACACAGTATCGACCAACGTCCAGACGACGGCCGTCTTCCCCTGTGAGACCTTGCGATAGTAGTTCGCGAGGAATGTCAGATGGTCTGCGAAGTACCGCCCGTTTCGCGGCGGTGCGTCAAGAATCGAATCGGCAGACGAGGAGAGAACGAAGTGGCCGTTCCCCGTCGTCCGATCGTCGGCATCCGTCTGAAACTGGACCATCGCCGCGAGAATTCGGACAGTATCGACAGCCGCGGCTGTTGCACGCGGGCTGAGGCGGGCGTCGCCGTTCGACGCCATCACGGGGTGACTAAGGTGCTGTGCGGTTGCAGGGACGGCAACCGCGAGGAGACAAGCGAGAGACCTGAGCAGCAGCATAGTTGGACACGACGCAATCGATGAAGGATGAGCCCGTTCTTTGCTATGACGGGACTATCAGGAGCCGCCCCAGCCGATCAGGAGCGAGAACCGGATCGTATCAGACAGCGGTTCTCCCTCCGCCGCCGAGAGGTAACTGAAATCAAATCCGAAAATATCATATCTGATCCCTGCACCGAACGTCATGAATTTTCTTCCCCCAAAATTCGGGTTCTCATAGAAGTATCCGACCCGGAGCGCAAGAAGACGCGGAGCACCGTACCAGTATTCCATCCCGCCGCTGACGATCACCTTCTTCAGGCCGTTATCCCCCCATGCAGTCACGAGCGCCTTGTAGAATGGATCGGATGTGCCGTCGTCATGGCGCCGGACAAGCAGGCGGCTGAAGTCGAGGGTCGCAGTCAGGTCGTTGAAATCGTCGGCGAATATCTTGTAACCTAACCCAAGCCGCAGGTTCGTCGGAATGGGGTCGGCCTGTGCGGCGTCCACGTAGGTCATTTTCGGGCCCAGGTTTGAGAGATTCACCCCCAGACTGAAACTGTGTCCGAGTTCGCCGAGGAGCGGCACGTCGAACGCCGTCGGCCGCCACATCAAGGCAATGTCCGCGCTGACGCTGGAAGCGATGCCGCTTCCCTGTTCGGATTCCGTCCCTAACGGCGAAAGGGCGCTGTGAATGTAGCGAAGGTTGATTCCGATGCCGAGGTCGTCGGTCGCCTTCGTCGAGTACCCGATGGTGACGGCATATTCGAAGGATTTATATGTCGAGATGACTGTAGGACCGGACGAGTTCGTTCTCGGGATTTCGCCCAGGCTCAGATAGGTGACGCTCGCCCCGATCGTTCCCCCGATGTCGTCGACCCTGATCCTGTAGTTCAGGTTATCATAGAAGAGATCGGGGAGATTGAACTGGGGCAGCCAGTTGGCGTGCGTCAGGCTCACCTCCTGGCCGTCGAGGAAAGCAAGCTCCCCGGGGTTCCAATAGATCGCCGAGGCATCATCGACGGTCCCCGTCCCCGCCTCGCCGATTCCCGCCGCGCGGGAATTCGGGGCGATTTCCAGGAAGGGCACCGCCGCTTCCCCCTGTGCCAGAGCCCGTTCAGGGGCGGTGCCGGCCAGGAGAAGTGCAAGCGCCGCAAGCGCTCCCGCACGATGGAAAAATACGCGTGACCTCATGGGCACATCCTCCTTTAAAAGAAAATGTTGCAGTGACATTCTATTGGATCTTGGCCATCTTGCCGAGCAGGTCGCTTGTGAACTGCCCATCCACCGTTTTCACCGTAAGCTTATACAGATAAACGCCGTTGGCAATGACATCGCCGTCCCTGTCGCGGCCGTCCCAGGGAACTTTGACGAAGGAATCACCCCCCGTTTCCGTGTCGATCGTCCTGATGAGACGCCCGGCGACGGTGAAGACCTTCACCGTCACCCGGAGGGGGACCGACTGGTTCTGGCGGAACGTGAACGACGTCCCTTCGCCCCCGAACGGATTGGGATAGTTGAACATGTCGGTCACCGTCAGACGGTCGGTGCTTGCCACCACGAAAGAGACCTCCGCGGTCGCCGAATTGTCGAAAGAGTCCCATGCCCGGATCCGGATGGAATTTTGTCCCGCGGGGAGTGCCGCAAGCTGAAATTGTACCGTCCCCTGCCGGTAATCATCCAGTTTGCTCACGAAGTACGCGGTCAGGTCCTGGCTTTCCGTCGCGTTATCCACCCACGCCTCGATCCGGTGGCCGATGCCGGAGACGGAGGTATTGATGCCGCTCGAGTCATGCAGGTCCACATAGAGAGGGGGCTGCGTACTCACGACATCACCCGAGCGGAAATTTCGATTCCCGAGATAGATCGCGATGGAAGGCCCTTTCCCGTCGTTCACGGCGGTCGTGTCGGTCCCCCCCACCCTGATCCTTCCCGTATATGCCTGGTGGTCCGCAGTCTTATCGTCGGTCCGGTAGATGTAGGCAGTCAGACGTCCCAGTGCGGTCGAGTCCGCGTACTGGATATCCTTCGGCACGATGAAAGTCGCGCGGAACCTGCCGTTGACAACCGAGTTTTCGCCCCTGTAGATCGTCCCCCCCGTCGCCGTATAACTCCAATTGTGCCCGGGATAGTAGTTGACGATGGTCTGCGTTCTTGTCGCGTCGTTGATCGTCAGCGTTGTCACCCCGTTGAATGCCGCGTCAGGCATGTTCGCCCCATTGCGCACCGTACCGCTGAGCGTCACATGCGAGAGGGAACGGAGCTGGATTGCAGAGGTCCTGGGTGCCCCGGCAACACTATCGACATTCTCTCCATTGATGCTGTCGATGGACGCGTACCCGGCCGGGAATTGCAGCGTCATGGTTGGATCGCCCATGAAAAAGAATTTCTGGTCGTTTTCCCCGTTCCCCTGCAATTTATAGCGGAACAACCCGACGGCGGGCCTGTCAACGACCACTCTGCCGAGAGAGTCTCTGTTGAGGAAGCCCTGGTAGGTCCCCAGGTTCAGGGAAGCGTTGTAATTCTCATAGACCTCTCTCGTCGCGGCAATGACGGCAATTGCGCCCCCGTCCGGCTTATTCATCAATATCTCGCTTCCGGTCTCCCGTTTGGGATCATCGAACTGGGAGAAGTTACAGGTCGCAAGGAAAAAGAAACTGAGACGGTCCGCATTCTTCAATTGCGGAATCGACGTGGTAACGTCGAAAATATCCTCATGTGCCCAGAGCGTCGGGTTTCCGTGTCCCGAATAGTTGACGATAAGGGAACCCTGATTGATCTGGTCGATGATCGCCTGGTAGGCCCCCGGCTTCCGCCTCCCCTGGGCGGCATTCACCGTCGGGTATTCCGCAATGTAGATTTTCTTCTTTTCGAACTCGTCGGGCGTGCAGGACGGCTGCGCCACGGCCTCCGCATCGTCGCCGTGGATGGTGCCATCCCCCGGCGTGTCGCCAAGCTCCGAGGTCCAGGCATCGTCGGCGACGTACAGAACCCTCATCTTCCAATTGTCCTGCGCGGAGCCCTGTTCGTACCTTGCCAGCTTGTCGACAAATGCTTCCGCTTCAGCCGAAGTCCGGGCCGAGACCCTTCCCATCACAAGCGAGAGGGCGGCTCCTGCGCCAAACTCCGCGAAGAAATCGTCCGTCGCATAGCTGTCCACGACATTCTCCGATTCGAGAGACTGCCATGTCGGGACCTTACTGGTTGTGGAGCCGAGAAGCCCCTTGTAGTCGTACGATCCTTCCCCCAGCATCAGCACGAACTGGGGGGGGATCGTCCAGGTGTTGTAGGCGTACTGCAGGAAATCCCGGATTGCGGTGACATCGGGGAGCCCGCCGCCGAACTCATTATAGATCGCAGCCACATCCGCCACGGAGGTTCTCAGGCCGCCGTGCGCGGGATCTTCCCGGTATGTCTTCAACCGATCGGCTGCGGAGCGGAACTCGGAACTCGTAACGATAATGAAGTCTGCGCCGTCCGTCTCCCCATGCAGATTCTGGTTGGCGATCTTCGTTGCCGCAACGGGGTGCCGCCACGCATTCCCCGCCACCGCCCAATAGACAGAAGGGCTCCCGGCCGATTCCGCCGCGCGGAACAGATAGGCGCCTGCGACGCCATCGACGCGTTTCACGTCGGCGAACGATGTCACATCGAAGATCATGGGGGTGGTCGAGAACTGCCCCAAAGAGTACTCCACGACGGCCGTGGTATCGGGTGCCCGGAAGCAGAGCGTGTCATTCACCCCCCAGAGCGTCCGAGGATAGACGACCTCGATCCAATCCACAAATCCAATTGCTGCGATGCTTGAGGAGGAGTACTGGATGCTCAGTTGGCTCGAGGGTGAGGGGAGCGACGAGGTCCCGCTGGTCTGGAACACGCCTTCGGTGGCGACATTGTAATCCGAAGCACCGGACACGTAATGAGAACCAATCGCTGTGCCGCCTTCCCTCACCGTGAACGACGAGGGAACGGTCGACTCTGAGACCAAACCGTAGCGGTACTTGATCGTTGCGCCCGGGAGGAGTCCGGCGAGAGGGATCACGTGCGTGAACGAGGAACCCGGCGTGATGGACTGGCCGTACCAATCCTTCCCGGAAGCGAGGATGTTGATCTTCTCCTCCTCCACCGCAATGGGCGCCAGGCAGGTCTGGACCGTCGTGACGGTCGATGAGGAAGGAAGCGAGATTTTCGCAGACATCCGCTTGCCGTTCGTTCCGTTCACCGTCAGCCAGTAGTAATTCGTTTCGGTGTAGTGATTGATCGAATGCCGCCATGTTTTCGAGAGGGCGTCGTACTTCCAATTCCTCGTTCCTCTTCCATAGAAGACGACGAAGTCGCCGGCGTCGAACTTCCCGTCGTCCTCGCCCGACACATAGATGGCATTCTCGGTCAGGTCGGCGGCACGTGATGCGGACAAATCCTCCGGGACCTCTGCGCCGCCGTTGCCGAAGATTCTGATCGTGCGGGGATCGAGCGAGGCAACATTGATGCCAAGGGATGAGAGATAGGCCGCGTCGAGGTAGTACATGCCGTCGGTCGTGACGGAGAGGCGATACCAATCGCCGCTGCTGAGGACACTCGGCGTCCCGGCGGCGGCCAAAACGGCTCCTCCCCTCCAGGCGGAAGCTGCCCGCGCGTTCGCAAGCGAAGAGGTCACCATCGCCTGCCCCGGGCGGGTGCGGAGCGTCCCGTCGGGAGATCCGTAGGTGATCTGGACGACGATGCGCGTGTAGCGCCTGATTGTCCGCGTCGATGGATTGAATTGCACAGGAGAAAATCGCACCGTCCCGACGAACACGCTGCGCGCCGGGCCGATGGGACCGATATCCGCGGGATCGGCGGGAAGGAATTTCCCCGTGGCGTAGCGTTCAGGATCGGGTTCATACGTCGTCGACTCAGGGAGGCCGTCCTTCATCTTTCGCAGCGGCACGGGTGCAAGAACGGCGCCCCGCACGTCGGCATACTCCGCCGTCACAACGCGGATCGTGTTGCCGCGTACCGAGGGAAAGGCAAGAGGAATGACACGGAGGCGGAGATCGGGTTCGCCGGGAGCACGGCCTCTTCCCTGGGTCGTTGCACCGGCGAAGTCCATCACCACAAAATCCCCGCTGCGGCCCTGCACCGTCACATCGGGGCGAAACCGCGGGCGGTATTCGATGAGGATGGATTGCGCGTCGGACCGAAGGACAGTCACGTCGCTATCGGCGCGGGCGAACGATGCACTTTCCGCCGCGCGCGGCACCAGCGCGCCGGACAGGAGCAGAAGCTCGACAAAGATGATGCGGCATCGTGACATGGACACACCGGGCTAAACATAGAATTGCCGAACGTCATCAAACCCATAACATTCGGCACACACCCAGACCTTCGCCGCCAGTTACAGGTTGTTCGCTAAAGGAGACAACTCACTGCTGGAGCACGTCGCGGACGATGCAACGCGCGATTCATCGCATGAACCTTTAAGCGAACAGCTCTATAGGCGAAACCTCGGGTCGGACAAGTCACATATGTGGGAAAAATATACCCATACGGATACAGAAAGTCAAGGTTTCCGACTTGCTGACCGTCAGGTTGATTCTCTCTGCATTTATCGCTAAATTGAGCAATTCCACCGACACAGTTCTCAAGCATGACGAGCAGGACCGCATGGCGAAACCACTGAATATCCTCTTCTTGTCATCCGAAGTAGAGCCATTCGCCAAGACCGGTGGACTGGCAGATGTTTCAGGTGCCCTCCCTCAGGCCATCAAGCAAAACGAGCACGAGATCCGCGTGATGATGCCCCGTTACGGATGCATCAACGAAAGGAGATCGAAGCTCCATGAGATGATCCGCCTGAAGGACATCGAGATCCCGATGGGTCCGAAACCCTACCTGGCCAGCGTCAAGTCGTCTTTCATCGTCAACAACCAGATCAAGGTGCAGACGTATTTCCTCGACAACGCGCACCTGTTCGGACGGTCGGGACTGTACGTTCACCCGGACACGAAGAAGGATTACCCGGACAACGACGAGAGGTTTATCTTCTTCTGCCGCGGCGTTCTCGAAGTCCTCAAGAGACTCGGGTGGCAGCCCGACATCATCCATTGCAACGACTGGCCCACGGGCCTCGTTCCCGCATATATCAGGACGGTCTACAAGGACGATCCGTTCTACCGGGATGTCCGCACCGTCTTCACCATCCACAACATGGCGTACCAGGGGGTCTTCCCGAAGTCATCGTTCGCAAAGACGCTCCTCCCCCCCTCGCTGATGGGCCCCGAAGGGGTCGAGTTGAACGGCAACCTGAATTTCCTGAAGGCAGGACTCCAGTTCGCCGACGCCATCACGACGGTAAGCGAGCGTTACGCGCAGGAGATCCAGGGGAGCGAAGAATACGGAGCCGGGCTCGAGACGGTGGCGCGCAAGAGAAAGGCCGATCTCACCGGTATTCTCAACGGCATCGATTACACCGTATGGGATCCTGCGGCTGACAGTCTCATCCCGGTCAGGTATGACGCAAAGTCCATCGAGCTCAAGGTGGAGAACAAGAAGGCGCTTCTGGAGAAGATGAAGCTCCCCTTCGACGAGAAGGTTCCGGTGATCGGCATCATCTCGCGCCTGGCGGACCAGAAGGGATTCGATCTGATCGGCGAGGTGCTCGACCAGTTGATGAAGCTCGACCTCCAGCTTGTCATTCTGGGTACGGGCGAAAAGAAATACCACGATCTCTTCGAGAAGGCGCAGAAACGATTCCCGCAGAGGGTCGCGGCCGCGCTCACGTTCAACAACGACCTGGCGCACCTCATTGAGGCAGGAAGCGACATGTTCCTGATGCCGTCCCGGTACGAGCCGTGCGGTTTGAACCAGATCTACAGTCTCCGGTACGGCACCATACCGATCGTGCGCGCCACAGGAGGACTTGACGACACGATCGACGAGGGGCCGGGAGGGAACGGGACCGGCTTCAAGTTCAAGAGCTATTCTTCCGCCGAGATGATGAAGGCAATCCAGCGCGCGGTGGCCGCCTACAAGGACCAGGCGCTCTGGCGAAAGCTGATGCGAACCGGGATGGCGAAGGATTTCTCGTGGGAGGCCTCCGCGAAGAAGTACATACAGCTCTATAGGAGCCTCGCCCGCAAGTGAGCTCCGGCCGCCCTGCCGTGTTCTTTGACCGCGACGGCACGCTGAATGAAGAAGTGGAGTTTTTGAGCCGACCCGGGCAATTGGTGCTGATTCCGGGAGCGGCAAGGGCGGTTCGCGCCGTCAATGACAGCGGGATGATTTGCTGCATCATTTCCAACCAATCAGGGATCGCGCGCGGAATCTTCGCGGAGGCCGATCTGGTCCCGGTCCATGCAAAGCTGGAACGGGAACTTGCCCGCGAAGGGGCGCGAATCGACCGGATCTACTACTGCCCGCACCATCCCACCGCAGGCCTGTCGCCCTACAATATTGTGTGCGAGTGCAGAAAGCCGTTCCCCGGCATGCTCCACAAAGCGGAAACGGAATTGGCGGTCGATCTGCATCGCTCGTTCGTCGTCGGTGACCGGCTCATCGACATCCAGGCGGGCCAGGCGGCAGGCAGCAAGGGAATTTTGGTTCTGACCGGCTGGGGAATGCACGCACGGGCCGAAATCGCCGCATCGGGCGTTACGCCGGATTTCATCGCCGCCTCCGCCGTGGAAGCGGTTGACTACATCTTGCATGGAGACAAAGGAGAGAAGACAACAGATGACTGAGGAAAGACTCATCGACCGGCTCCGGATTTTCGCAGCAGCAGGTGGCGCCGCGGCCATCATCCTCGCCACGTCCGGCTGCAGCCAGGAACCCACCGAGGCAAACGCGGTGGGCACCCGCTCGCTGCCTCTCGGCGCGGTCCTGGTCCGCGACACCACGATCATTCCGGTCGGATCGGCAACGTACCGGCAGTACATCCCGACGAACAGCTCACTCATCCTTACGGGGAAAACAGGCAAGTACACCGCATGGGCTTCCCTTCTTTTCTATTCCACCTACTTCCCCACCCGCGATACGGCCGCAGTCTATTCGGCCACGCTGAATCTCCATTTCGCAACCTGGGCCGGCGATTCCCTCGGGCGGCTTTCGCTGAGCATGTACCCGATCGCGAAGAGCTGGGACGCATCAACGGAGACGTGGGACAGCGTCCAGACCGGGTATTACAGCCAATCGGGGATGCCGTGGACGGTTTCGATCGGGGCGGGGCCCGACAGCCAGATTGTGAGCATACCGCTCGACACGGCGATGGTCAGGACCTGGCTCTCCAGCACCGCCACCACCAAGTACGGCATCGTCTTCATTCCCAATGCCGACTGCTCCATCATCCGGGGTTTCACGGCATTCAGCTACGACTCCGCCTCGTATCAGCCCCAGCTCACGATCATTGCGGGAAGCCCGACCGGATCAGCGCGCGATACGGCAGTCTACACGTTGGGGTCGAACACGTTCGTCGGCAACGCGGATAACCTGACCACGAACCCCCAGCTTCTCTATATCCAGTCGGGGGTCGACGAGCGCGCGTCGCTGACGTTCAACGTGCCGTTCATCCCCCGCGGTGCGATCATCAACTCGGCGGTGTTGAGCATGGTGCGCGATCCGGCAACCACCGTGATCTCGCGGTTCAACGCCGACACGGCGTTCGTGGCCCAGGCGTATACCTCCACCACCAGGACGGATCTCGACGGCTACCTGTATGCGGGGAGCAGGAAGAGTACGTCGGTTGATACCTTCGCGGTGGACATTCGGCGTCCCGTGCAGCTCTGGACCAAGGGGGGCAATTACGGTCTGATGCTTGCCCCTTCCATCACGTACGACAAGATCTCGTTCAATCTGATGACCTTCTATAATGAGCAGGCAACCGATCCGGGAAAGAGACCGCGTCTGCGAATCATCTATTCCACCCAACGGTAGGAGGAACGACGTGAGAACTGCACAGAGTCTTGCTGTGATCGCGACAGCTCTCCTTGTTGGGATCGCGGGCTCACCCGCGGCGGGGGATATCGCCTACGCAGGGAGCGGAGGATCGGTCTATTCCATTCTCGGCATCGGCGACATTCGCACGACGCCGGGACCGAGGGCCCAGGGGATGGGTTACGCCGGCATCAGTCTCCTCTCTTCGCAGGACATCAACCCTCTGTCGCCCGCCACATGGTCGGCCATCGACAGAACGCACCTGGAGGCATCCGCCCTGTATGAGGGGTACAATTCGTCGGACGTCAACGCCTCGCGCTACCTTGCGCGGCTTGATTACTATGGCGCGGTTCTTGCGATCCCCATCGCCCCCAGCAACGGCATCGTCCTGGTCGGCGGCTTCCTGCCCTTCAGCAATGTCGATTACGATTCGTACACGAAAGGATCGTACCAAAGCAGCGCCGATACGCTGGAGTATTCGCTGCACCACACCGGGACAGGGGGGATTACGCGCGCGATGGCCGGACTTTCGTGGCACCCGCTGGCCGGGACGTCGGTGGGAGCATCATTCAATTATCTCTTCGGCACCCTGACGCAGTCCATGACGCAGACCGCCACATCATCCGAGGGAGCGGGCGGGACCATCATCTCGGACCAGACGACGAGCGGAGTGAATTTTACGTTCGGGATCGTCTATGACGGCTTCGGGTCCATCGCCGAGGTCCTGCGTCCTTTCTCCGTCGGCGTCGTCGCCAGCACGCGTGCGAACCTTCACACGACCGATCAGATCAACTACCAGTACAGCGCGGAAGCGGACACGTCCGACCAGACGCTCACCCGGATCGGCATTCCCTTCTCGTACGGCATCGGCATCGCCTACCGTCCCTCCGAGCGATGGGCGCTTGCCGCCGACTACTCGGCGCAGCCATGGCGCCACATGGACTTCGAAGGCGGAGCGGCATACGGAATCCGCAACAGTTCCCGTTTCAGCATCGGCGCGGAACGGGCGGGCGTGACCGCAATGAGAGCCACATGGTCGGAGAAAGTCTCCTATCGCGTCGGAACAACATACTACCAGACATATTATTCGCTGGGCGGAGAGAACATCAACGAGTGGACCGTCACGGCCGGTCTCGGGCTCCCTTTCAGCGGAGAATCGCGGCTGAACATTGCCGCCGAGTTCGGGACGCGGGGGACGACCGCCAACGGCCTGGTCAAGGACAAGATCTTCAGGATGACGTTCTCGCTGAACATCAGCGATCTCTGGTTCGTCCGTGCGGAGGAAGAATGAAAACATACATGGACCATGTCAGAAAATCCGATCCGGCGTTGTTTGACGCCATCGACAAGGAAACCCGGCGCCAGGACGAAAAGCTCGAGTTGATCGCCTCGGAAAACTTCGTCAGCCTGGCGGTCCTCGATGCGGTGGGATCCCCCCTGACGAACAAATATGCAGAGGGATACCCCGGCAAGCGATACTATGGCGGGTGCGAGTACGTGGACATCGTCGAAAACCTCGCCCGCGACCGGGCAAAGGAACTCTTCGGAGCCGAGTATGCAAACGTCCAGCCCCACTCCGGATCGCAGGCGAACATGGCCGTCTACTTCACGTTTGTGAAGCCGGGAGACACGCTGATGGGGATGAACCTCTCCCATGGGGGTCATCTCACGCACGGTTCGCCGACGAATTTCTCGGGCCAGTTCTACACCTTCATCCCGTACGGCGTCGATCGGAAGACCGGACTCATTGACTTCAATGAAGTCGATGACCTCGCCAAACGGCACAAGCCGAAGATGATCACCGTAGGCGCCAGCGCATATTCCCGCAACATCGACTTCAAGGCGTTCCGGGAGATCGCCGACCGGGTCGGAGCTTTCCTGTTCGCCGACATCGCCCACCCGGCGGGGTTGATCGCAAAGAAGCTCCTCAATGATCCCCTCCCCTCCTGTCATGTGGTCACCTCGACAACGCACAAGACTCTGCGCGGCCCGCGCGGGGGGTTGATCCTGATGGGGAAGGATTTCGAAAACCCGTTCGGCGTCGTCGCGCCGAAATCGGGCAGGACGAAGAGGATGTCCGAACTCATCGATTCGATGGTCATCCCGGGCATCCAGGGGGGCCCGCTGATGCATGTAATCGCAGGAAAGGCAGTCGCTTTCCTTGAAGCCCTCCGGCCGGAATTCACCGTGTACGGCAGACAGGTGATCGCCAATGCGCAGGCCCTCGCCGCGCGCCTCATGGCGCACGGCTACTATGTTGTCTCCAACGGGACAGACAACCACCTGATGCTGGTGGATCTCCGCAACAAGGGGCTTACGGGGAAGGAAGCGCAGGAAGCCCTCGACGCGGCGGGGATCACGGTGAACAAGAACGGCGTACCGTTCGACGACAAGAGCCCTCTGATCACCAGCGGCATCCGGATCGGCACGCCTGCGTTGACCACGCGGGGAATGATGGAAGTCGAGATGGAGAAGGTGGGGGATCTGATCGACGACATGCTGTCGCACATCGGCTCCGCGGAGGCGACGTCCCGCGTTCTTGCGGGCGTGGCGTCCCTCTGCCGCAAATTCCCTCTCTACCCCGAACTGCGGGGTTGACATGTCCTGGAGCGAGTGACCCGCCATGGCGGACGTTTTTGACGATCTTGGCAAGCACGAGGAGAGCGAACCCGGCGAGATGTCGTTCTTCGATCATCTTGAGGAGCTCCGCTGGCGGATCATCCGCGCCCTCCTCGCCGTCGTCGTCGGCACGATCGTCTGCTGGTTCTTCATCGATTGGCTGATGGACGATGTGCTTCTGCACCCCGTGATCGCCCTCAACAGCCACCTGAGCGGATCGCAACAGCCGATCCACCTGCAGAACCTGAAGCCGTTCGGCCAGCTCTTTCTCTACATGCAGGTGGCGATCATCGCCGGGATTCTCCTCAGTCTCCCCTATATCCTCTACCAACTCTGGGCATTCATCGCGCCCGGGCTTCTGGAGAAGGAGCGGAAGTTCATCAAATGGATCGTCTTCTTCTCCACCTTCTGCTTCCTTGCCGGCGTGGCTTTCTCGTACTTTGTCATGCTCCCCGCAGCGCTGCAGTTCTTCGCGGGGTTCGGATCGTCGATGATCGTCAACAACATTGCCATCGACGAGTATATGAATTTCATCATCAGCGTCATGCTTGCGGCCGGCGTGGTCTTCGAGCTGCCGATGGTGTCGTGGTTTCTTTCCAAGTTAGGCATTCTCACGCCGGCATTCATGCGCCACTACCGGCGGCATTCGATCGTCGTCATCTTCATCCTCGCTGCTTTCCTGACGCCCGGGACCGATCCGGTAAGCCAGGTCCTCCTGGCGCTCCCCCTCATCGCCCTCTACGAGCTCAGTATCGGGGTCTCTGCGTGGGCGTGGCGGGGAAGGAAGAAGAAGGACACCGTCACAACAGATTCACCCTGAAGGCACCCTGTGGATCTCCAAGACATCGCACATCCCATTCAACGCCACCTTGATGCGTTCCCGAAGATATTCCGTGAGTCGCTCCGTTCGAACGTCGGACTCGTCGAGCTGGTGACGCGCTATCTCGTCCGCCAGAAGGGGAAGCGGGTCCGCCCCATTCTGGTGTTTCTCAGCGCGGAGATTTGCGGGGGCGTGCAACAGAAGACCTACCGGGGGGCGACGCTGGTGGAGATCCTCCACACGGCGACGCTCGTTCATGACGACGTGGTGGACGATGCCGACACGCGTCGGGGATTCCCCTCGATCAACGCGGTCTGGAAGAACAAGATCGCCGTCCTCATGGGAGACTACCTCCTCTCGCGGGGTCTTCTTCTCTCGCTGGGACACGACGACTTTCCGTTCCTGAAGATCACATCCACTTCCGTCCGCCGGATGAGCGAAGGCGAAATCTACCAGATCCAGAAGAGCCGCAAGCTGGATATGGACGAAGCGACCTACTTCACGATCATCGGCGACAAGACGGCCTCGCTCCTCTCCACGTGCTGCGAGATCGGCGCTGCCAGTGCGACGGACGACGGGGAAAAACACCGGCTCCTCCGGGAGTACGGGGAGAATGTCGGCATTGCGTTCCAGATCCGGGACGACATGCTGGATTACATCGGCAGGAGGAGCATCACGGGAAAGCCGACCGGACTCGACCTGAGCGAAAGGAAACTGACGCTTCCTCTGATTGAGGCGTTGCGGCAATCATCGAAGGGGGACGCCCACACCATCCTGCAGATGATCAAGCACGGCGGGAAAAAGATGAAACCGGAGCGGGTGATAGAATTTGTGAAGGAGCACGGCGGTTTGACGTATGCGGCGCAGAAGGCGGAAGAATTCTCCGCCCTCGCAAAGCAGCGGCTTGCAGCATTCCCTTCCTCCGCGGCGAAGGATTCTCTCCTCGCGTTCGCGGACTTCGTGCGGGACCGGGAGAAGTAGCGCATCCCGATCGCGCGTCCTCTCCCCTATTCCGGCCGCACCGTCAGAACGGCGCAATGCGCGTGGCGGACAATCCGGTCGGCCGTACTCCCGAAGAGCATATGTTCCATGCCGCTGTGTCCGTGCGCAGCGACGACGATCAGATCCACGCCGCGATCCTCCGCTTCACGGAGAATCTCCTGATAGGGATTCCCCGTCCTGACGGTGTACGATGCCGCCAGGCGCCCCCCGATCTCCCGCTCGATCAACCCGTGCAGCTCCTCCCCGCCTTTCTCGCGCAATTCATCCTCGACCCCCGGCAAGACAACCTGGCCGAAACCGAGGTCCGCAGGATACACCGTGGGCTCCACAACATACACGAGACGGATGGATGCCTTGAATTTCTCTGCGAGGGGAAGAGCATACTTCAGTGCGTTCTTGGAGTGAACGGAGAAATCGATCGGCACAAGAATGGCGTGGATGCCGAATGCCGTCCCTTCCGGTTTCGGATGTGGATGGACTGCCGGGCGGGATGTCCGTCCCCTGCGCGCACCAGGCGGCCGAACGTGATGCACGTTGCGGGAGGAAGCCTTCTTTTTCATAACGCACCTCCGGGCTCAGTCCTTATAGACGAACTCGAGCCACTGATGGGGATCGTTGGCGTTCTTGACGATGTCAAAGAACGTCTTTTGGAGCTGGAGCGTGATGGGGCCGGGTTTCCCGCTGCCGATTACCGCATGATCCACTGTGCGGATGGGCGTTATCTCCGCGGCGGTCCCGGTAAAGAACAGCTCTTCGGCCACATAGATCATTTCGCGCGGGACGTTCATTTCCTTCACGCGCATGCCGGCTTCCTCGGCCAATTGGATCACCGAGGCACGGGTCACACCCGGCAGGATCGATGATGAGAGCGGAGGCGTATACAGGATGCCGTCTTTCACAAGGAAGATATTTTCCCCCGTTCCTTCGCTGACATAACCGTTCACGTCGAGCGCGATGGCTTCATGGAACCCCGCCTTCAGGGCTTCGATCTTCATGAGCTGAGAGAGGGCGTAGTTGCCGGCTGCTTTTGCCATGGCCGGGAGCGTATTCGGTGCCGGACGATTCCACGTCGACACGCAGACATCGATCCCCTTTTTCAGCGCTTCCGGGCCAAGGTAGCTTCCCCACTCCCACACGGCGATCGCCACATCGACCGGACACGAAAGCGGATTCACCCCCACGTCGCCATAGCCGCGGTACACGACGGGACGGATGTAGCATGCCCGCATCTTGTTCGCGCGGATGGTTTCGCCGATTGCTTCGGTGATCTTCTTCTCGGTGTAGCCGACCTCGGTCCGGTAGATTTTTACCGAATCGAAGAGGCGGTGGACATGCCGGTCCAGCCGGAAGATCGCGGGGCCCTTCTTTGTTTCGTAGCACCGGATTCCTTCAAACCAGCTTGATCCGTAGTGAATGACATGGGAGAGGACATGGATCTTCGCGTCATCCCAGTTCACAAGTTTTCCGTTCATCCAGATCTTTTCGACCTTCTTCACCGGCATAGAGAACCTCGCGTGCGTGGAAAATGGACGATGGCCGTCTTCTCCTGCCGCCCCGTTCTACAGGGGCAGCTCATAGATCCTGTAGCGTTTGTCGATGACGCCTTGCATCAGCTCGGCGCCACGGTTCATCATCAGATTGTTTTCATTGACCCAGCTTGCCTCTCCGTCATCATAGCCCTGTTCCACGGAACGCCGCCCCGTTTCATAGAAGAGAACGACGCCGACGCCGCTGCTGGCGTATTCCGGCAGGACGCCGAGGATGATGATGCGGACGCGCGTAATCTGCTTCTTGCAGAGGATCAACCGCAGAGCGGCGGGGATAAGCCAGCCGTGCCTGTTCTTGATCAGGACCTGGTTCAAATCCGGCACGGTCATGCCAAAGCCCACCGGCTTCCCCTTGGATTCGACGACAATGACAAGCTCGGGATTCACGACCGCCTTCAGGTCCTTGGCGACATGCTCGAACTCCTCCAGCGTCATGGGGACTTCGCCCCAGTTTCTGGACCAGCCCCGGTCGTAGAGATCCCGGATGAGCTTGACCTCTTCGTCGAATCTGCTCATGTCGAGCGAGCGGATCTTCAAGCTCTCGCGCCGGTTGATCACATCCGCCACGCGCCTGAATTTATCGTTGAAGACCTTGTCCTTATGGATGTAGTACGCATACAGGTCCATCGCCTTCGTGAACCCGTACTTCTCGATGAAGATCTGGTAGTACGGCGGGTTGTACGTCATCATGACCGACGGAGGATGGTTGAAGCCCTCGATCAGCAGGCCGTAGTCGTCGTTCACCGACGGGCTCGCCGGGCCTCTCATGGCGGTGACGCCGCGGGCTTTCAGCCAGGCCTTCGCCTCATCGAAAAGCGCATTGGCGACCTCCTGCTCCTGGATGCACTCGAAGAACCCGAAGAAGCCGACGTTTTCGTTATGCTCTTTATTATGGTTGTCGTTGATGATGGCGCCGATGCGCCCCACAACCTTCCCATCGCGCTCGGCGAGGAAAAGCTCCGCCACCGCATGCTTGTAAAACGGGTTGTGTTTCCGATCGATCAGTTTCCTCCGGTCGACCAGCAGCGGCGGAACCCAATACGGGTTTCTCTTATACGGCACCCATTGGAACTTGATAAACTTCTTCGTGTCGGCTTTCGACTGAACGGGACGAACAATGATGGTTCCCATTCTATTTAATCACCCCTAATTTTTTCCCGATCGTTCCAAACACCTCGAGGATGGTATTGAGCTGTTCCTCCTCATGGCTCGCCATATAGCTGGTCCTGAGCATTTGCATCCCCTGAGGGACGCCGGGGCTGACGAACACATTCACAAACACGCCGGCATCGAACAATTCACGCCAGAAGATAAACGCCTTCATGTCGTCCCCGATGATGACGGGAACGATGGCGGTTTGGCCATCAATGACGTCGAACCCCAATTCCTTGAACCCCTTCCGCATTTTGTCTGCGTTGGCGATCAGGCGGCCGATCCGTTCGGGTTCCCGTTCAATAATTTCCAGGCACGCCAGTGCGGCGGCAACGGAAGCGGGAGTCGGACTGGCGCTGAAGATGAGCGCAAGGGAGTGGTGCTTCAGGTAGTTGATCACCGATCGTTCCCCCACCACGAAGCCGCCCAGCGACGAAAAAGTCTTGCTGAACGTCCCCATGGTCATATCGACCTCCTTATCGAGGCCGTAATGACTCGCGGTTCCGCGTCCGCCCTTGCCGATGACGCCGGTTGCATGAGCATCGTCAATAAGGATGCGGGCGTTATGGGCACGGGCACATTTGACGAGCCGGGGGAGATCGACGAGCTCGCCGGATGTGCTGAACACGCCATCGGAAACGACCAGCTTCGCCGCCTTCGGGGGAAGTTTCGAGAGGACCCGTTCGAGGTCATCCATATCATTGTGCTTATAGCGGACGAACTCTGCAAACGCCCCCTTCGCCATGAGGTTGCCTGCGACGATGCATGCGTGGTTATCCCTGTCGGAAACCACGTAGTCCCCCTTTTGAACGAGCGTCGGTATGATTCCCTGGGCGGTCTGGTACCCCGTACTAAAGAGGAGGCACGACTCCTTCCCCATGAACGCTGCGATCCGTTCTTCGAGCTTGATGTGGAGGTCGAGCGTCCCGGTGAGGTAGCGGGAACCTGAGCAGCCCGTCCCATACTTCTTGATTGCTTCGATTGCGGCTTGTTTCACGCGCGGGTCCGCCGTCAGGCCGTGATAATTGTTCGAGCCGGCCATGATGATCTTCCGTCCCTCGATCATCACGACCGGTCCTTCGTTCTCCTCAATGGGGCGGAAATAGGGGTAGTAACCGGCCGCCTTGATTTCATCTGCGCGTGTAAACGACCGGCATTTCTGGAAGAGGTCAACAGGTGTCCGGGTTTCCTGACTCACGAGGGGATGTTCCTTAGGTTGGGTGTCGGATATGTGGCATGCCTGCGGCGAGAAGGCGTTGCCGTGCCTTGAGTTGCAACGCGACGTGCAGGATTGCTTCTCTGAAGATAATTTAATATAATTGAAGCGCGAAAGAAAGTCAATGCAATTTCCTCTCCCCCACAATCCCCACAAATTCCCGTGAAAGCACTCGTGACGGGAGCCACCGGGTTTATCGGCAGCCACCTGGTGGAGCTCCTCCTGAAGAAGAAGTACGCCGTCCGTGTCCTCCTGCGGACAACAAGCGACACTGTTTGGCTGAAAGATCTTCCCATCGAATATGCCTACGGCAATCTGCTCGACACAGCCCCCCTTGCCAAGGCGTGCGAGGGGGTTGACAGTGTGTTTCATCTTGCGGGGCAGACAAAGGCCAAGACCCGGGAGGAATACATCCGGGCCAACACGGAGGGGACAAAGAATCTGCTGGACGCCGCGGTGCGTTCAGGGGGAAAAATCCGTCGTTTTGTACTGGTCAGCAGTCAGACGGCGGCTGGTCCGAGCCCCGGGAAGGCGCCCATCACGGAAGACGCGGCACCGCATCCGATAACGGCGTACGGGGAGAGCAAGTGGATGGCCGAGCAGGCATGTCTGGCGCGCAGGGGGGAGATCCCTGTGACCATCATCCGTCCTCCGGTCGTCTATGGACCTCGTGACAAGGACGTATTTGAGTTTTTCCATACGCTGGCAAAGGGATTGCAGCCGATGGTAGGATTGAAGGAAAAGTATGTCAGCATGGTATATGTGGCGGATCTCGTGCGTGGGACCGTGATGGCGGCGGAGAGCGAGAAGGCGGTAGGGGGGACATACTTCATCGCGAGCAAAGATGTGTATGGGTGGAAAGAGATCGGAGATGTCGCGCGTGCGGCCCTGGGAACGAGGGCGTTACGGGTGAAGATCCCCGGGTGGGGAGTGTACGCGGTCGCCGGTGTTGCGGAATTGCTGGCGTCATTCAGCGCCAAGCCGGCGCTGATTAATTTCGAGAAAGCGCGCGACATGGTCCAGGACTGCTGGACATGCGATTCGGGGAAGGCAAAGAGGGATTTCGGGTACGAACAGGAGGTTTCGCTGGAAGAGGGAATTCGGGAGACCATCCGGTGGTATCGGGAGAAAGGATGGCTGTAGAAAGAGTCAATTCCGCCTGTGATTCCGTCAAGGGGGTGGCAGGTTGACTTCGGGAGGAATGTTTCGTATATTAGTAGTCCGCTTTTGAGCGGCCAATGATCGCGGGGTGGAGTCCCGCCCAAAGAAGGCGGGATTTCGGTCCGCAAAAAAGCGGCCCTCAACAATTGTCTGGGTAGGGTTGCGAGTTTTGTACATGATCGCGGGGTGGAGTCCCGCCCAAAGAAGGCGGGATTTCGGTCCGCAAAAAAGCGGCCCTCAACAATTGTCTGGGCAGGGTTGCGAGTTTTGTACATGATCGCGGGGTGGAGCAATTGGTAGCTCGTCGGGCTCATAACCCGAAGGTTGCAGGTTCAAGTCCTGCCCCCGCTACGAACCAATTGACAATAGTCGATGGACTATTGACTATAGTCAATCGATACAGCTTCATGACAAGAGCCCGATTCGTCGGGCTCTTTGCATTTTAATGCGCTCACTCTTTTGTGCAGCCCACTGGCCATCTACCGACTCCGCGCTCTGATCCGGCACAACACCTTGCACTCTTCGACGGTCGGCTAGCTTGCCCCCGCTACACATTCTACAGAAGAATCCCTACTGGTGAAAGCTTTCTCCTGTGATTACCTACGTTAAACCTGTCATTCCGCCCCACAGCCTGCCCATCGTATTGACTATCCGCGCTCAGGGGGGTATCTTTTGTTACGTTCCTTCGAACAAACGGCTTCTGATAGTGTGGGAAGGGGCTAAAGTATCTTGGGGCGGTGACCAGACCCCAGTGTTGTGCCAATGTTAAGTTAGTTTTTGTCTTCGGGCATTGGACACCTTGAGCAAGGCATACGTTTCTGGTGCCGGTGGTTGGTATCCGAGTGAGCGTTAATTCATTGAAATAACCCAGAACAGTTCGGCTTGATTTTGTACTTTATGGATGACAATATGCACCAGAGGTGAATATGTTTGTTGTTGCCCGTGCCATCACATACGCTGCGCTCTTTATCGGCCTGGTGCTGATCTTCGTACCGGCCCGCATCTTATCTTGGTCAGGCATTGACCGTCCACACGCGTAAGGCCTATCAACAGGAGGTAGAGTCATGAAAAGGATTCTGCTTTCGTCGGTCAATCTTGCGATTCTCCTCACTGCAATTCCCCGGGTATCCGATGCCCAATGGGTCCAAACGAACGGACCGTATGGAGGGAGAATTCAATGCTTTGCCGTCAGCGGCACGAATGTCTTTGCAGGGTCTTTTGCCACTGGCGTTTATCTTTCTACCAATAGCGGGGCAAATTGGACTCAAGTCGATACCGGCCTGACGAACACTGCAATTATGTCCCTTGCCGATTGCGGCACGAATCTCTTTGCGGGGACTTTCGGCGGCGGCGTTTTTCGTTCCACAAATAGCGGGGCAAACTGGACTCAAGTCGGCCTGACGAACACATATGTTTACGCCCTTGCCGTGTCCGGCACGAACCTCTTTGCTGGGACCGGTGGCATCCATTCTTGGGAAGGCGGCGTTTTTCTTTCCACCAATGGTGGGGAGAGTTGGACTCGAGCCGGGCTGTATCCCTATGATGTTCAAGCCCTTGCTGTTTCGGGCACGTATCTTTTTGCTGGCACTGGAGGCAGTGGCGTTCTTCTCTCCACCGATAGCGGGGCAAATTGGACTCAGGTCAATACCGGCCTGACGAACACATATGTTCTTGCCCTTGCCGTTTCCGGCACAAACCTCTTTGCTAGTACGTATGGAGGCGGCGTTTTTCTTTCCACCAATAGCGGGGCAAATTGGACTCAAGTCAATACCGGCCTTACGAACACCGATGTTTATGCCCTTGCCGTCTCCGGCACGAATCTTTTTGCAGGGACTTTCGGCGGTGGCGTTTATCTTTCCACCAATAGCGGGACAAATTGGACTCAAGTCAATACCGGCCTTACGAACACTGATGTTTATGCCCTTGCCGTCTCCGGCATGAATCTCTTTGCTGGGACTGATGGTAGCGGCGTTTTTCTTTCCACCGATAGCGGGGCAAATTGGACTCAGGTCAATACCGGCCTGACTTACGCCTCTGTTACGGCCCTTGCCGTTTCCGGCATGAATCTCTTGGCTGGGACTAATGGCAGCGGCGCTTTTCTTTCCACCGATGGCGGGGGAAATTGGACTCAGGTCAATCCCGGCCTTACAAACCCTAATGTTAACGCCCTTGCCGTTTTTGGCACGAGCCTTTTTGCTGGGACGGGTGATGGGGTCTTTCTTTCCACCAATATCGGGGGAAATTGGATTCAAGTCGATACCGGTCTGACGAACACATATGTTCTTGCCCTTGCCGTTTCCGGAACGGATCTCTATGCGGGGACTGGCGGCGGCGTTTTTCATTCCACCAATAGCGGAGCAAGCTGGGCTCAAGTCGGCCTGCCGAACACTTATGTTTATGCATTTGACGTTTCTGGTACGAATCTCTTTGCGGGGACTGGTATGAGTGGCGTTTATCTTTCCACCAACAGCGGGGAAGACTGGACTCAAATCAATACCGGCCTGAAGGACAATCCTGTTCGTGCCCTTGCCATCTCCGGCACGAATCTTTTTGCTGGGACGAGCTTCAACGGTATTTTTCGTTCCACGTATAGCGGGGATCATTGGACTCCTGCCAATTCCGGCCTTACGAACACTGATGTTTATGCCCTTGCCGTCTCCGGCCCGAATCTCTTTGCGGGGACTGGAGGCGGCGTTTTTCTTTCAACCAATAATGGGGCAAGTTGGACTCAAGTCAATGCCGGGCTGACGGACACTACCGTATACGTCATTGCCGTTTCCGGCCCGAACCTCTTTGCAGGGACTGGGGGTGGTGTATGGCGGCGTCCGTTGTCCGAATTGGTATCGGTGAAGGAGACGCTCGGTGGCCTGCCAGCCGCGTTCAGCTTAGGCCAGAACTATCCGAACCCCTTCAATCCATCAACCACGATCAGATTCGGACTTCCATCGGCGGGTGACGTCTCGCTCATCGTTTACGACGTTCTCGGACGCGAGGTCACGACGCTGGTAAAAGGAATACTGGATGTAGGTTACCACACGGCAACATGGAACGCGTCGTCCGTTGCCAGCGGCGTCTATTTCGCGCGGCTTAGTGTGACCAATGATTTCGGCAGGATCGCATTCAACAAGGTGACCAAACTCTTGCTTATGAAGTAGAATCATCTCTCACCGCGGGAGGGCTCGGTCGAGAGCCCTCCTGCGACTGAATTTGTCAGCGCCTCCACCAGAATTCACTGATTTCGACCTCCACGAGCCGTTCAAGAGTTGTAGGTAAAGCGAAGTGCCTGCCCCCGCTACGGAAAAATCGACAATTGTCGATTAAAGGAGCAAGACAAAGAGCCCGGATTAGTCCGGGCTTTTTGCTTTTAGCCACGATTCAGAATCGTTGACATCAGTCCGTTCTCAATTCCCCGTTCTCCACTCTCCGTTCCTCATTAATATTACTTCCCCCCTCGGGGATTTCCGACGGATTGACCGACAACAGTCTAATTTCAAACGGGCCCTGATTTACCTCAGCGGCTTTCGGTTTTCTCGACCTGCCGTATACCTTCGTCGCTGATTTTCCCTGCCTGCCTCCTCCCTGCCGGCAGGCAGGGGGAATTCTCAATTTCGTTACCACTTGCTATATGCGCTCCTGACTGGGATGTCGCGAAGGTTGAGGTCCTACGGTCCTTTCGGGCCGACACACCGACTAAATAAATCTGACCAAAAAACTTCCAAAACTTGCCCCTCACGGGATATAATATAAATAGGAGGGGGTTTACCTGGTTCTTCCTGAGTTTCTTCCTTTGCGGCCAAATTTCATAGGGGAGCGACACGTTCGCCATTTTCACCCTTACTGGCACACGCCCATGAGATTGCGTCACTTGAACTTCTTTGTGCTTGCCACGCTCCTATTCACTGTCGAAGGCCGTGAGCTCCGGGGGCAGACTTT
>Ga0182010_10000182_pt1 | contig 35860 bp, 31 predicted proteins | sample 611E1MmetaG_FD_120488 | JGI IMG/M metagenome (GOLD analysis project Ga0182010, IMG submission 120488) | Permafrost microbial communities from Stordalen Mire, Sweden - 611E1M metaG | ecosystem: Environmental > Terrestrial > Soil > Wetlands > Permafrost | place: Sweden: Stordalen | collected... | reverse complement strand
TCGCCGAGCTCGCGCTGGATGGCCTTCAGCTGCTCGCGCAGGATGTACTCGCGCTGGGTCTTGTCCATCTCGGACTTGACCTCGGACTGGATCTTGCCCTTCAGCTCGAGGATCTCGATCTGGCGGCCCAGGAACGCAGAGACGATCTTGAGCCGTTCCAGGACGTCGGTCGTCTCGAGGATCTCCATCCGCGCCTCGGTGGAGAGGTCCGGGCTGTACGCGACCATGTCGGCCAGCAGTCCCGGCTGGCTGATGTTGCGCGCGGCGACGGCCGCCTCCGGGGGTATCGGAGCACCGCTGGCCACGTATTGCTCGATCTGGGCCTGGACCGTCCGCATCAACGCCTGGATCTCGATCCCGTCCGGCGCGACGTCCGCGATCTCCTCGGCCCGGATGATGATGTACGGGCTCGTCTGGGCGAAGCCGATCACCCGCAGGCGTGTCTGGCCCTGGACGATGGCCCGAACCGTGCCGTCCTGGAGCTGAACCACCTGGGCGATCTTGGCCAGCGTGCCGACTTCGTAGAGCTCGGATGGATCCTCGATCTCCTCGCGCTCCGCCTGGCGCTGAGTCACGAGAGCTATCGGGCCACTCGATTCAACGGCAGCATTGAGAGCGGCGACGCTCTTCTCGCGGCCGACCTGGAGCGGCACGATCATCTCGGGGAAGATGACCGTCTCCCGCAAGGCCACGAGCGGCAGCTCCCGGATGCCCGGCACTCCGACGGGCACGTCGGCCGAGGCCGACGCCTCGTCAGCCTTGGCTGAGGCATCGCCCTCGGAGTCCGGCTTCTCCTGGATTTCGGTTGTGATTTCGTCGGTTCGCTGCTCGTCGTCCTTCTCGGCCGGCCGGTCAGTCATTGGAATCTCCTGATCGAGTCGTGGTCACGCGGGTGGCCACTATACGTGTGATGGGCTGCCGGGCGGGAAGGCCCGCGGGTACAGACTGTGCTGCGGTCCGGATCGTGGCCGAGCCATCCGAGAAGGCCCCGTCGGAGGCCACTTCATCGGTTCGATGATCCGTTGAGTCGCTTGGGTCAGCCGACTGGTCCTGCTTGGCGGCTGCCGCCTCGCGGGCCTGCCGGGCCTTGGCTTCGTCGAAGAGCGCCTCCAGGAGTCTGGTCCCGAGCCGTTCCTCGAGCTCGAATAGAAGGCGCACCCCGGCCAGATTGACGCCTCGCTCCTGAGTGAGACGCCTGATCCAGAGGATGCGTCGGATGTCGTTCTCGGAGTAGAGGCGAATGTTCGTCGGCGTCCGAGCGGGCGCCAGCAAACCTTCATCCTCGTAGATGCGGAGCGTGCGCGGGTGGGCATGGACCATGCCGGCCGCGACGCTGATCACGAAGCAGGGACGCCCCGGGTCTTGCTGGAACCTTCGCTCGGACACGGCCGCCTACTTCGCCTGAACCGGCGTGGGCCGTGCGTGCTGGCCATCGCCGGCAGAGGGAGCTTGCTCAGACTGAGCTTGCTCGGTCGTGATCTTGATCTGGCGAGGCCTGAGCTGCTCCGCCTTGGGGATGCGCAACGTGAGGACGCCGTCCTCGAATGTGGCCGTGGCCTCATCGGGCTGGAGACCCGCGGGCAGGCCAAGGGTCCGAATGAAGCGGCCTCGCCGGATCTCCTGCAGCAGCATCGAGCCGTCCTTGCCGTCGTTGGTCACGGTCGTCTCGCCGGAGATGGAGAGGGTGGTCCCTTCGACTGTGATCTCCACTTCCTCAGGCTTCACGCCGGGCAGGATGGCCTGGACCACGACCTCGTCATCTGAGGCGTAGACGTCCATCGGCACGAGCTGCTCGTCGCCGAACTGCCAGGTTCGCGGGTTCACGAAGCTCTCCTCGAAGAGCCGGTCCATCGCCTGGCGAAGCGACAGAATGTCGCCGAAACCGGAGCGCCGAACAAGACTCATGATGTACCTCCAACCGGCCGGGTCCTGATGATCTGGCGACCCACCGCCGGCCATCCGGCCGACCGGATGACACGCCGAGACCATAGAACCTTGACAATGACGTTGTCAAGAGTGTTGCGCCAGTCGGTGAAATGGCTTGCGCGCCAGGGTCACGGAGTCGGCCTATCAGGAGCCTCTCGCGGACGGGCGGGGAGCCCGCCCGCTGCCGTCGGCCGGCTCGCGAGATGGGCAGACGGGAGTCGTACGGCTCGGCGGCCGCCGGTCGGGTGGCGCTTGGTCGGCTGCGGCTAGCCCGCAGGAAGCGCGAGATGCCAGCCCTGGACCACCCAACCTAGCCGCGAGAACGCGTCAGTCCGCGGTCTCCGGCTCCTCGCCCAGGAGGATCTTGTAGAGCTCGCCCTCGCATTCGGCCCGTCCGATGCCGATGACCCTGTCGCCTTCGCGCAGCTGGGTATCGGAACGGACCGAGATCGCGCGCCCATCTCGGATGGCGGCGAAGACCGAGCACCCGTCCGGAAGCTCCAGGCTGCCCGCCAGCATGCCTATCGCTGGCGATCCCTCGCGGAGCTGAGCTTCGACGAGCTCGAGCTCGCCGCCGCCCAGGGCGGCCAGGATGAGGAGCTCGTGGACGGGGATGTCGGCCTCGATAGAGCCGAGGATCATCCGCGTCGGTGAAACGATCTCGTCCACGCCGAGGTGCTTGAAGAGCGCTGCGTTCTTCGGGTTGTTGACCCGGGCGATCGTCCTCGGGACGTTGAAATGGTGCTTGGCCATCTGGCAGATGACCAGGTTGTCCTCATCGTCGCCGGTTACCGCGGTCACGATGTCCGCGCGGTTGGCGCCGGCCTCGCCGAGGTACTTGCCCTCGCAGCCGTCGTGGGCGATGACGATCGAGCCGATCTGCTCCGTGATCTGGGCGGCGCGGTCGCGGTCGCGCTCCATGAGCGCCACCTCGTGGCCGGACCCGATGAGCTCGCGCGCCAGGAAGTACCCGACCTTGCCGCCGCCTACGACGATTACGAACACATGAACCTCCTACCCGCGCTCAACTCTGCCACCGCCGGAAGCCGAGCCGCCGCACCCGGGCCCCATCAGCGGTGCTCGTCGGTGCGGGTTCGTTACCGGTGGCCGCAGGGGCGTCGGGTTCGACGGGCCGCGTCGCTTCCGCTGGCGCAATGGCGGATCGGACCGCGGAGAGAGCTGTGGATGGGTGCGGGTGCTTGTGCCCGGGCGTCTGTGGAGTGTCGATGCCGGGGCCGGTCTGGACCGTGAGGTCGAGGTACGTGGCGATTTCGTGGACCATCAGGTTGGTGCGGCAGATGGTGACCACGCCCAGCTCGGCGTAGGCCGCGGCGCGCACCGGGTCGTTGATCTTGGCGATCACACGGGGGATCGCCAGGTTCTCCGTGGCGACCTGGGCGGCCATGATGTTGCGGTTGTCGCCTTCGGTCAGCGCCAGGAAGATGTCCGCGCCGTGGGCGCCGGCTCGCCGAAGAACTTCCTCGTCCGTTCCGTCGCCGCGGACGGCCGAGCCTTTGAACGTCTCCGGAAGCCGATCGAACGCCCCGGTCCTGATGTCGAAGATGATGACGTCGTGACCATCCTCGTCCAGGTTCTGGGCCAGTGTCGACCCGACCCGACCGCAACCCACGATCACGATCTTCATCTTCTTCATTTCCTTCATTGCGGCTCCTCGCCCTTTGGCTGACGCAAGACCCAGACCGCGCAGGGGGCGTTCTTCAATGCGTAGGGGATGGTCCGCCCGATGGCGAAATCGCCCCCAAATCGAGTCCGGTACGAGAGACCCAGGATGAGCAGGTCCGCTCTACGAGCCGCCGCCTCGTCCACTATTGCGGCGCCGACGTCGCGGGCCTGTACCAGCACGGACTCGATCTTGCAGTGGAGCTGATCCGCGATCCCTTCGGCCGCGTCGAGGACCCGCTGCGCCTCTTCCGACCGCTCGGCCACGTCGGCGTCCAGTGGCTGCGTCCAGTCGAGCTCGACGACGTGCACGGCGATCAGCTCCGCGCGGTTGGGCCGGGCAACTTCGAGGGCCAGACGGACGATCGCGGCGTCGGTTGGGCCGCCGCTCAGCGCGATGACGGCGCGCCGGAACGCGGGATTGATCGCCTCGGGCACCGAACCTCCGTTCTTCCGCACGTGGCTGCTATCTCAGTCGCGTACGAGGCGGAACGATACCACCGGGCGGCGCCGGTGGACGGGCCGAAGGTCAGCAGAGTGCCCCGGAGCCGGTCGCTCGAAACCGCGACTTTCGGCATCGGACCCAAGCCGTTCGGCCCCCGCAGGCCTCTGGGCCCTCTCAGCGTCCCGGGTCGTTTTCGCCGGCCACGAGCGTGCCGGCGGGTCTGATCTCCTCGGAGACGGCCCTGGCGCTGGCATCGTCCCGACGATATGGAACGTTGATCACGACCGTATGGGAACGCCCGAGCAGCGTGGCGCTCAGCTGTTTGGATGCCTGGTTGTAGAGCATCCGCTCCCACCAGCTGCGGGCGACATACTCGGGGATGATCACGAAAGTGATCGGCGCTTCCTTCTCGTCCGGCCAGGTGCGGTCGAGCACGTCCAGGTAGGCGATGAGTGGCGCGACCAGGGCGCGGTAGGGCGATTCGACGAGCACGAGCGGGACGTCCGGCACGGCCTGCGCCCAGCGCCGGCGAACGTCGTCGCTCTTCTGCGGATCGTCTGAGATGTAGACGGCCCGGATGTCGGTGGTGATCGACCGCGCCACGTTGAGGGCTTGAACGACGGCCCGGTTCACCCCCGGGATCGGGACGATCACCCGGTTGTGGCGGTGCGGCTGCGGTACCGCGGAGCTGGCCGACATCTCGAGCTGGCGGGCCGAAGCGACGTACTGGTGGCTCACGAACAGCATCATCGTGATCAGGAGCGGGATGAACAGCAGGACCATCCAGGCGCCGTCGGCGAACTTCTCGGTGGCGACGACGATGAAGACGACTCCGGTGAGGATGGCTCCGAACCCGTTCACCAGGCTGCGCCACGCCCAGCCCGAGCTCCGTTCCTTGCGCCAGTGGATGACCATTCCTGTCTGCGAGAGCGTGAAGCAGATGAAGACACCGACCGAGTAGAGCGGGATCAGGGCGTGCGTGTCGGCTTTGAACACGAAGAGCATCCCGATCGCGACCGCGGCCAGGACGACGATCCCCCAGGAGAAGGCCAGGCGGTCGCCGCGGAAGGCGAACTGGCGCGGCATGTAGCCGTCTTTGGCCAGGATCGCGGCCAGGCGCGGGAAGGCGTTGAAGCTCGTGTTGCAGGCCAGGAAGAGGATCAGCGCGGCGCTGATCTGGAGCAGGTAGAAAAGGATCGTGTTGCCGAAGACTGCCTGACCCACCTGACCCAGCACGGTCGCACCCTGGGCGTCCGTCGCCCTGACCCCGTAGTGCAGGCCGACGAACGTCAGGCCGATGAAGATCACGCCCAGCAGGACGGCCATCATGATCAGGGTATTGGCCGCGTTCTTGGCTTCGGGGGGCTTGAAGGCCGGCACGCCGTTCGCGATCGCCTCGACGCCGGTGAGGGCCACGGATCCGCCGGCGAAGGCTTTGAGGAGAAGGAAGACCGTCACCATCTGGCCTTCGGAGGAGATGACGTGGTCGGGCGGAGGCAGTTCATGAGCGCTGCCCGTGACCACGTTCACGATGCCCCAGCCGACCACCAGCAAGGCCAGCCCGACGAACATGTACGTGGGGACGGCAAAGATGTTGCCGGACTCGCGGATGCCACGCAGGTTCGCGGCCGTGACGGCCACGATGACGAGGGCGCCGAGAAGGACTTTGGACGCGTCTATCGCCGGAAACGCCGTGCCCAGGTTGGCCAGGGCCGAAGCGCTCGACACCGCGACCGTCATGACGTAGTCGACCATCAAAGCCGCCGCCGCGATCAGGCCGAATCTGGCTCCCAGATTCTCTCTGGCCACGACGTACGCGCCGCCGCCAGACGGGTAGGCTCGACAGACCTGGCGATAGCTGAAGGCCACGATCGTCAGCATCAGGGCGATCGCGGCCGCCACCCAGATGGACCAGCTCAGGGCGATGACGCTCGCCAGAACCAGGACCTTCAGGATCTCGTCCGTCGCGTAGGCGGACGAGGAGATCGCATCCGAGCTGAAGATCGGGAGGGCGAGCTTCTTGGACAGCCGCTCTTCGATGTCCTGCGCGTTTGTGAGTGGCTTGCCGAAGACGATGGATCGGACGCGGGCGATCCGTCGTCCCACTGCTGTTCGGGGGGCGCTGGCGGCGGCCTTGGCGACCATGACGCCCGCGCCCGCATAGCGGAAGTAGGCGGAGTGGGGGCGATCCACCACCACGCGCCGGTCGCCGAGCTTGCGGCCGTGAAGAGGCGAGCGGGGGGCGGTCATGTAAGCGGTGTGGCCTCTATGGCGAGCGGCGGCTCGGCGTTCGGTAACCGGTGCGCGCGGGATGCCAGTACCCCCGCGAGCGCCCACCCTGTACCGGACGCGGTTGCGCGGCGGGACCGGATTAGGCTAGCACGACGCCCCCCGCCGAGCAGCATGGGCGGCGATGCGCCTCTCCGCGCTGGCTCGGGTCACTGCCCGAAGCTGAGGCGCCGGACCAGGCGTGGCGGCAGACCGGCCACGATCATCGCCGCCTGGGTGGCTCCGATGTCGTATGCCACGCGTCGCCAGGTCGCGAAACCCGCGTCCGTGTCGAGGATCACGTAGCTCGCCGCGGGATTGCCGTCGCGCGGCTGACCCACGCTACCGGGATTGAGCACGACGCGGCGGTCGTCGAGCCGCAGACGACTCTCGGGCGGCACGGCCGTTGCCGCCATGCCCCCGCCGCGTCGCTGCCGGAACACGATCGGAACGTGAGTGTGACCCACGAAGCAGTGGGGGGTTTCGAGCAAGGCGAGGTTCTCATGGGCGGCCCACACGGTGTCCAGGTACTCCCAGATCGGATGCCGCGGGCTGCCGTGCACCAGGGTGAAGCTCGAGCCGGCCGGCGCGATCAGCTCCGGCAGCGCCGCCAGATAGCTCCGTGTCTCCTCGCCGATGTGCGCGCGCGTCCACTCGGCTGCAGCCCGGGCATCCACGTTGAAGCTCGCGATAGCCGCGCTGCCGCAGGCCGCGTCATCGTGGTTGCCTTTCACTCCCACGGCCGCGACGTCGCGCAGCCGTTGCACCACCCCGTCCGGTTCCGGACCGTACCCAACGACGTCGCCCAGGTGCCACACTGCGTCCACCGTCCCCATCGAGCCGAGGACCGCCTCCAGCGCCTCCAGGTTGGAGTGGATGTCCGAGAGGACCGCGACGCGCATCGGGCGAGGCCTCTAGAGCGGCCTGCGGCGGCGGGCGGCCGGGTCGCGCGGGAACTCAGGGGGAGTGACCGCGACTTTCTCGACGATCGCCAGGACGTGGTCCTCGAGGCCGGGCACGTCCACGCGCTCGCAGCCGGCCACGCGGCCGCCGAGCTGGCGGACCGCGCCCGCCGCCCTGGCCAGCTCGGCGTCCATCGGCAGTCGTTTCCAGGCCACCAGCAGGCCGCCGGCCCGAAGCAGGGGCAGCGAGATCTCGGCGAGCTCGGTCAGGTCCGCGACCGCTCGGGCCAGGACAGCCTGCCAGCGACCCCGATAGGCTGGGTTCGCGGCCAGGGTCTCGGCGCGTGTCGAGGCTACAGCCACGCGGTCCGCCAACCCGACAGCCGCCACGGCCGCGGAGAGGAAGCGTGCCTTCTTGGCGATCGACTCCACGAGAAGTGCCCGCGTCGCCGGCAGGGCCACTGCCAGGGGCAGGCCGGGATAACCGGCGCCACTGCCAATGTCAAGAAACTCGGTGACCCCGGCCCGGCGCAGCAGTGTCAGGGCCGAGAGGCTGTCCAGGACGTGCTCTCGGGCAATCGCCTCCGGCTCGCGGATGCCGCTCAAGTTAATGGCGTCGTTCCAGGCGAGGAGAAGCCGAGCGTGGTCTGCGATGGCCGCCAGCCGGTTCTCGTCGAGGGCGGCAGCTCCGACAGCGTCCAAGCCGGCCCGCACCGATGAGTAGTAGCTCTCCGGCAGCGGTGCCAGCCCCTGAACGCACGTCGGGAGCGGATCGCGAACCCGAGGCGGGGTCATCTGGGACTCCCGATCCTCACGGCTGCGCCGCTCCCGGCGTTGGCTCTTCTCGCACCAGGCGTCCCTCGGTCTTCCCGCGCTGGTCCAGTCTCTGGCCGGGTTTCCCCAGGCCCCTCGCTAACGCGGTTACCCGTTGACGGTCCGCAACAGCGGTGCGGATGTCGGACGGTAGAAGCAGCCGAGGGTGTCGTCAACGTCGTTATCCACGAAAACTGTCCGGTCGTCCACGATTGTGGACAAACTTGCTGCTTCCGCCGACGCCGGTGGATGACACGACACGGCGCTGGCTTCCCAAGATCGAGTTCTCCGATAAGCGTGTATCTCGTCTCGGCGTGCCAGACAGGTGGATCCGGGGCTACACCCTCGGGGCCCGGACCGGCTTGCCGAGGGCCCGTCGGACTACATCGAGGACCTCCTCGATGTAGCGGTCCGCATCGCCCTGCTCGGCGGCCGTTCGCACGCATCCCTGGACGTGGTCCTCGAGGATCAACAAAGCTACCGAATCCACTGCCGCTCGGAGGGCCGCAGTCTGCTGGAGGATGTCGACGCAGTACTCGCGCCGCTCGATCATTCGCTCGATGCCGCGAACCTGGCCTTCGATGCGACGGAGCCGCCGGATGAGGGTTGCCTGGTCCCGCGAGTAGGCGTGGCGAAATGTCGGATCGAGATCGGATCCGTCTCCGGCCGGCTCGACGATGCCTTCGCCGGCCGATCCGGACAGGAGGTCCGAGGCGGCGCCAAGACTGGCACGACCGACTCCTCCCGACCGCTCTGGCGCCGGGGCGGTGGGTGTCGCGGCGGGGCCGGGTCGCTGCGCCGGGCGGAGTCCGTCCGCTTTTCCTGCTTCTTCCTGCACTGCCATTCGACCTCGCTCGGCGCCGTCCGCCCGGCCACTGGGCGGTCCGACCGGCTGCCGTCCGCCCGCGGCGGATCGGCATTCGACTGATGATACCCCCAGGGAGTATCCGCGGCAACGTGACCATGCTCCTGGCGACCCGCCCGAATCGCGACCGACCGCCGCCAGGGACGGCCTGGGGCGCGTCAAGCGGATAGACTTGAGGGCGTGGATCGTCGCGAGAAACTACGCCTGGGCCGGATTGGATGACCGACGGGGAAGCTCCTCGCGGTCCGAGACCGGACCATGCGTTTGCCCATGCCAGCGAAGCCGAGTTCGCGCGTATCCTCGACTTCTACCAGGTCGAATGGGAGTACGAGCCCCAGGTCTTTCCGATCCTCTGGGATCTCGACGGCAACGTGCTGGAAAGCTTCGCTCCCGACTTCTTCCTGCCCGAGCTCGAGCTGTTCGTGGAGCTGACCACGCTCCAGCAGCGGCTCGTGCGCAAGAAGAACCGGAAGGTCCGCCGTCTGCGAGAGTTGTACCCGGGACTGCGTATCAAGCTCTTCTACGCCCGCGACTTCCGGGCCCTGATGTTGAAGTACGGGCGCGCCGCGCTCGTTTCGGAGCTGAGCGGGACGCTCGGTCAGGTCATGACCCACGAGGAAGACACTGAACCTTCGGCACCGGCCGGCCTTGAACCCGAATCCGACGTGAACGGCCATCCAATCGATCGAGCCGACGCCGGATCCAGCGCGTCGGGCGAATCGATCCCCGTCCATCGTCGCCGGTCGCGAGCCGCCCGCCGACACGGCGGCCGGCGATCCAATGCGGGGTCCGCGCCCGTCTCACCCGTCACGTGATGTAAGAGGAAGCGATGAGAGTTTCTCAGGACCTCGTTTCGGACGTCTCAGAGGTGCTACTGACCGAGGAGCAGATCGCGGCCAAGGTCGTCGAGCTCGGGCAGCAGATCAGCGCCGATTACGCCGGACGCCAGCTGACCCTCGTCAGCGTTCTGAAGGGCTCGCTGCCGTTCATGGCGGACCTGATGCGGAGCATCAGCCTGCCGCTGCGGATCGACCTGATGGAGGTCTCCAGCTACGGCGGGACGACGACCGAGTCATCCGGGCTTGTCCGGATCCTCAAAGACCTGAGCGCTCCGATCGAAGGCCGTGACGTCCTCCTCGTCGAGGACATCATCGACACGGGATTGACCCTGAACTACCTGCTGCGGTACCTGAGGGGCAAGAACCCGCGCTCGATCAAGGTTTGTGCGCTCCTCGATAAGCCGGCTCGGCGTCTGGTCGAGATCCCGCTGGACTACGTTGGATTCCAGATCCCGGATGCCTTCGTGGTGGGGTATGGTCTCGACTTCGGGGAGGTGTATCGAAACCTTCGCTTCGTGGGCGTGCTCCGCCCCGAGGCCTACGAGTCGTAGAGAGGCGCGACGATGCATCACACTTCGGCGAGCCGCGGTCGCTGGATTGTTGCGATCGGGGCGATCCTCGTGGTCGGGTCGTGTTTCCTGCAGTGGTGGCAGATCGGTGGCGACACGGGCCTGCCGAAGCAGGGTGCGATCGGCTTCAGCTCCATGACCGGGGCCGTCTTCCCGATGTTCCTGGCCGGGGTCGGGACGCTCCTCCTGATCACCCTACCCTTTGCGTCGGAGAAGCCGGTCGCGATCGATCACCCGATGTCATACCTGCTGCTGCTGACGATCATCGTGGCCTGCTTCGGCCTCTCCGTTGCGGTTCTGGCTCAGAAAGGGCTCTTGCCGTTCCCGCCGCAACTGGGCCCCGGCCTGTGGCTGGCCGCGGTCGGCATCATCGTCCTGGCACGGGGCGCATTCGAGCTCTTCGAGGAGCGCCGGCGGCGGCTGTACTAGCGCGCGCCGCCTCCAATGCGACGGCAGGCGGCATCGGACTGTCGGGGCCGCCGGACGTTTGCGCGGATACGAGCACATGCTCACTAGCTGCCTTGGACCGCGGTGCCGTATAGTTAGAACAGGCGAGCCGGATGCGTTGCACGGCCGCCGACCCACTGAGGCGTGGCTGTCGAGCGGGGAACCCGCTCGCCACCCCGAGAGCCCTGGCACCAAAGCAAGCGAGCTTCGGCCAATCCGGCTGTCGCCGCAGTGCGAAGCGCCCTCTCGTCTTGAGGTTCGTCTGTTCGAGTGGAGTACCTTATCCGGCAGGCCCGTATCACCGATGTCGATCGGTTGTACGCGCTCTGCGCCCAGAAGGGTGCCGTGCCCGGAGGCAACTCTCCGATCGATGCGATCGGCTTGCTCCGCCAGCTGGTCTACATCCCGAACGCGAGCGTCGCCATCGCCGAGGCCGGTCACCAACTCGCGGGCGGCGCGATCCTCGGTCTGAGGCCGTCGGTCCGGTACGGTGGGTTCGTAGCAACGATCGATGTGCTGGTGGTCGCGGACGGCGTCGAAACGGAGAAAGTCGCCGACCTGCTGATCGAAGAGATGCTGCACTCGGCGCGGAGAAAGGGCTGCGCATCGGTCGAAGTCGTGCTTGCGCCTGACTCGCCGTACATGTCGAATTGGCAGGGCCACGGTTTCAGCAAGGCCACAACAAACGTATACACAGCGGCGATCGCCCTGAGGGCATCCGGCCGCTAAATGCCCCAGGCAGCCGAGCAGGGGCCAGCCGCGGCTGGTCTCAGGAGCGCCGGCGCCACGGGCTTCATAGGCCGACGACCAATCTCGCCGGCCGGTCAATCAAGGAGTCACATTCGTGAGCAAGAACGTCGCCGTCTTCGTTGACGTGGCGAACATCTTTTACGCGGCGAAGGCGGCCGGCGCAGACATCGACTACGTCACGCTGCTGAAGGCTGCCGTGGCCGGGCGCGATTTCGTCCGTGCCTATGCCTACACAGGGCTGGATCCCGAGAACGAGAACCAGCGGAACTTCCATTCGTTCCTGGCGCGCCACGGCTACAAAGTGGTGAGCAAGGACATCCGCAAATACGGTGACGGCAAGGTAAAGGCCAATCTGGACATCGAGCTGGTCGTCGACATGATGAAGACGGCCCGCAATCTGGACGTGGCCATCGTCGTCAGCGGCGACGGGGATTTCGCGCCCGCGATCCGTGCGGTCCAGGAGATGGGCGTGCGCGTAGAGGTCATCAGCTTCCGGGGCAACACCAGCTCCGATCTGATCGAAGTGGCCGACGCGTTCTACGACATCACGCAGGTTGCCCGAGTCGATCGCGACTCGTCGCGCTCCGGCCGACGCGTCTCCGGCGATGAAGAGGACCTCTCGATGACCGAGGTCCCCGATAAGCAAACGGAGGGACGCGGCGGGCGGCGCGGTCGCGGTCGCGGCCGGTGGGGACGTGGCGAGAGCGTCGACGAGGTCGCGGCCGTTCCTGCCGAAAGACCGGCCGGACGAACCGCCGGGCGCGGCGTGGCCGCGCGCACGGCATCCCGAGGATCGGGTGGCCATCTGGTTGCCCTGCCGGGCGAGAAGCTGTCACGAGCCGGAGCCACGGCCGAGGGCGGCGAGCCGGTCGACGAGGAGTTGCTGGACGAGGCCGCACAGGAGATCGCCGAGGTTGCCGAAGGCGAGATTGCCGAAGGCGAGGTTGCCGAGGTCGGCGGCGAGTCGACGGCGCGGCGACGCCGACGGCGCGGTGGCCGTGGCCGCGGGCGCGGCCATGCCCAGGAAGAGGGCGACCTCCCCGTGGCTGAAACCGGCGACGCGGGCGAGTCGGAAGGAGAGGTCGCTCTCCCTCCTCCTGCGCCGCGGCCCAATCAATTCGGGTCCGTATGGGACTCGCAGATTGGGATGGCCGGCCGTCCGGAAGGGCTCACTCCGCTAACCGCCGACGAGGACGACTTTGCCGAGCCGGAGATCCCCGAGTACTTGCTGGCCGAGAAGCGCCGCGGCGGTCGCGGCCAGGGCCAGGGCCAGGGCAGGGGCGGGGGCCGAGGAGTCAGGAGCGCGTATGCCTCGGCAGTGGACCGCGAGCGGTACGGACGATCGTCGTCCCGGTTCCCCGAACCGGCTCGTCAACCTCAGGCTCAGCAGCCACGGCGCCGCGACGAACGGCCTCCGCGCCAGAGCCAGCCGCAGCCGCGTCGTGGCGGAGTAATGCCACGGAGCGGTGGTCGCGATTCGGCCGAGCCCTGGACCGAGGTTCCTCCGGAGCTGGAGGAGATCCTGCGCGCGCAGCTCTCGACGAAGCTGAGTCGCCAGAGCGCGGCACCGGCGGAGACTTCCACGGAGCAGCCTGTGGCTCTCCCCGAGGCGGCTGAGCCGAAGCCCGCGGCTCGACGTGGCGGACGCCGCAAGGTTGAGTCCGAAAGTCCGGCGCAGCCGGCCCAAGGCACCGACGCGAGTGTCGAGAAGTCCAAGCCGGCGGTACGGAGCCGTCGAAAGCCGGCAGCGTCGGCCGAGAGCGGGAAAGGCTCAGCCAGCGTGAGTGAGAGCGGTGAACCCACCGCCCCGTCCGCGCCTGCCGCGCCCAAACGCCGTGCACCCGCCCGCCGTAAGGCGGCAGGCTCTGAGGCCGCCGAGACGAGCGGCGGTGAGCCGGCCGGCGAGTAGTCGCCGGCTTGCCGACTCAAGCCAGCCGAGTTCGATCCGTGGCCGCGCCGATCGGCAACGCGATGACCCGCGGCCAGCCGCGGGCTCTGGCCGAGGTTCGTACGATGCTCCTCGGCCGCACCCCGCATGCCGTGCTGCTCGTGGGTCCGGGCTCGGCCGGCAAGACGACGCTCGCCCTCGATCTGGCCGCGGGTCTGCTATGCCGCGACCCGGATCCGGGTGCGCGGCCGTGCCGGGCCTGCCGGGGTTGCCGCCTGGTGGCGACCGGCAATCACCCGGACCTGCATCGCCTCGCCCCCGAAGGCCCCGGCGGGCAGGTTCGAATAGGCGCGGCCACGGACCCCGAGCCGGGCACTGTTCGCCATCTGATCGGCGAGCTGGCGCTCCTCTCCGCTGAGGGGGGAGCGCGAGTCGCCATCGTCGAGCAGGCCCATCGCCTCAACGAAGAGTCTCAGAACGCGCTTCTCAAAACGCTCGAAGAGCCGCCGGCCGGCGTCACGATCATCCTCTGCGCGGACGACGAGGAGTGCCTCCTGCCGACGGTTCGGTCGCGCTGCGCCCGAGTTCGTCTCGGGGTCGTGGCCGTCCGGGAGATCGAACGCTGGCTCGGCGAGCTGGGTGTCGCAGAAGCGCCTCGCGCAGCCAGGCTGGCCCGACTTGCCGGCGGCCGGCCGGGCCTCGCTCTTGCCTTCGCCCGATCCGCCGACGCCGAGCGCCTCCGGGGCGAGATGGCCCGCGGCCTGCTGGACATGCTCGCCCAGGGCCGCCAGCAACGCCTCACCTCGGTCAGGGACCTGGTGAAGTCCGCGGCGGCTCTCGATGCCGCGTTGGAGGAAGGGCGACGCGGCGGAACCTCCGACCCGGCGACCGGCGAAACCGGCGCCACGACCCGGCGGCGAAAGGGTCGAGGTTCAGCCATTGCCGCGGCCGCCGCGGCCACGAGCGAAGACGCTGATGGCGAGGGTGCCCCTAAAGACGAGCCTGCCACTCCCCGGATGGCGGCCTCGGATCGACGATCAGCCGCGGCCACACTCATGGAGATTTGGGCCTCGATCGGTCGCGACCTGGCGGTTGCCCGCAGCGGCGGGGTGCGTCAGTTGCGCGAGACCGAGCTCGTCGATGAGATCCGGGCATCCGCGACCGCGCTCGATGTCGCGAGCCTGACCGCTTTCATGACGCGGCTGTCGGAGATGGCCGGCCAGCTCGACGACAACGTCAATCCGGAGCTCGCGCTGGATGTCCTGGCCCTCTCATGGCCTCGTCCCACCCAGCTCATCTCGGCGGCGACGACCGCCGGAGCGCATCCATGAATCGAGGCGAACAGGCTCGGCTGGACGCGAGCGTTCGGGGGCGCGTCCACGGCGTCGGCTTCCGCTACTTCGTCCTTACCCACGCCACCCATCTGGGCCTCACCGGCTGGGTTTCCAACGAACAGGACGGCAGCGTCCGGTGCGTCGCCGAGGGTCCTCGCCAGGACCTCGAGCAGCTCCTGGAGATGCTCCGCGAGGGCCCCGCTTCCGCGATCGTGGAGCAGGTTTCGGAGGACTGGCTGCCGTACACGGGCACCTGGGGCAGCTTCGGGCTTCGCTCTTCAGGCCATCGCGGCGACTAGCCTCCCGGCGAGAGCGGAGGCGAGACACCGCACCTACGGCAGAGCGCGAAGCATCCCGCCGTCGATCGGAACGAAGGTGCCAGTCTGGTAGCGGGCCGGGTCTGAGCACAGCCAGGCCACGTAGGCACCGAGCTCGTCAGGCGCGCCGTAGCGGCCGGCTGGAATCGAGGCTTCCAGCTTGGTCCGAACCTCCTCGGGCGTCGTACCGGCTCGTTCGGCCCGGGCCCGGTCCAGCGAGGCCACCCGGGCGGTATCGAGCCGGCCGGGCAGGACACCGTTGACGGTCACGCCATTGGCGATGACCTCAGGCGCGATGGTCTTCAGCCAGGCCTGCAGCGCGCTCCGGCCGGCGCTCGAGTAGCCCAGTTCGGGGCTCGGCTGCCGCACGCCGGAGGACATGATCGCGACGATTCTGCCCCAGCCGCGCTCGCGCATCCCGGGCAGGAGCAAGGTCGCCAGTTCGATCGGTGTGATGGCCAGGAGCTGAAATGAGCGGCGCCACTCGGCCGCATCCGTTTGAGTCGCGTCGGAAGTGGGCGGACCGCCGGCGTTGAGAACGAGGATGTCGACCTGCCCGAGCGCTCGAGTCGCCTCGGCGGCCACCCTCGCCGCCGTTTCGGGCTCGGCCGCGTCGCCCGCGATCGTAACTACCTCCACCGAGTAGGTTCTGCGGATCTCTTCTGCCGCCCGTTCCAGCCCCTCACCGCCGCGCGACCATAGCGCCAGCCGGCAGCCCTCGCCGGCGAGCCGCTCCGCACTTGCCCGCCCGAGTCCGGCCGAGGCGCCCCCGACGAGGGCCGTCCGGCCACGAAGCCCCAGATCCATCTCGACCTCCGGAGATAGGGAGCGTCCGACGATCGCGGGGCGCGCCACGGTGCGATTGTCCCCCCATTTGCCCGTACCGTTGGAAAGGGGTCGGCTCCTCGCGTCGCCCCGGCGATCACTCGAAGCGGGCAACAAGCATGTCGGAACGCTTCAGCTCCAGCCGGCGGTGCATCCGCTACGCTTGGCCTGTGAGCAACCGATCCGGTCCGATCTCGCCCCAACCCCCCGATGTCATCGAGCGAGCCGCAGCCGCGTACAGGGCCCTGGCCGACCTCGCGGAGACGATCGAGGACGAGTGGCAGTACGTGACCGATCTGGTCGATGCGTACCTGCCGGGCATCCGAGCGCTGGCCGAACGTGATGCCGAGCTGGAGCTTGAAGTGGTGGTCGCGGTAGACGAGGCGATCGCCGAAATCGCGTCGATCACGGACCCGCACAGGGCGATCGATTGGCTCTCCACATTCCCGCATGTCGTCGCTCTGGCGGTCGGTGGCGACGTGGACCGGCCGAGCGAGGTCCGCCGGGCGGAGGACGCCGCGCCTCCGGAGCCGGAGCCAGACGAGGATTCGCCCTTCCGAATCCTGCTGCGGGGCGATCGATGAGATTCCAGGACGCGGCCCCGGACGCTCGCGCCGTCGTGTACGCCGGAATCCAGGCGGACCCGCTCGTTGCTCACGCGGCTTCCCTTCTGGCGGAGGGGACGGCCGCGGAGCGGTGGCTGGCCCGGGCGGTGATGAACGGCGAGCGGACCGACCCGGAGACCTGGCGGCGCATCTTCCCGGCGCTCTTCGGCCCGTCCGCGGATCCGGCCCTGAGCGACCACGCCGCCCGCGTGCTCGATGCCAGCCTGGAGGTGGCGAGTAGGGGAGAGGCCGCCCGGAGCCAGTACCGGGGAGCGATCGTCGAGGAGCTCACCGCCCGCCTGCTGGCCGGCCGCGCGCCGACGGTCCGTCGAGAGCGACGCGTTCTGTTCGACGGGGTGCGGGCCGAGATTCACCCCTACGACGTCACGGTTGAGTCGGGCGATAGGCCCGAGGTCTACGACTGCAAATGGGGCGCTCGCGGGATCAACGCCGACGTCCTGAACCAGCTCGACGACGCTCGGACACATGCGGCCGACGAGGACGTAGACCTGGCCGTGGCGCTCGTCATCTTCGACGCCCGTCGCTCCTGCGAGCTTCGACTTGCCCGAACCACGGCCGAGCGGGCCGGGACCGGGCTCGTGGCCCTGGAGGGGCTGGACACGCTGGCGGAGAAGAGAGCGTGAACGACCGGCCAGCGGAAGAGACCACGATCGGCGAGGCGGCTCCGGCCGAGATCGCCGAGGCACGTCCGGCCCACATCGGCGAGCCGGCTCCGGCCGAGATCGCCGAGGCACGTCCGGCCCAGATCGGCGAGCCGGCTTCGGCGGCTGCGCGCCCCGACCTTCTCGCGGACCGGCTGCCGTACCGGATCGCCCGCCCGTATCGCGTCCGGTTCGAGGAGGCGACCGCGAACGAGTCGATGCGGACGGCGATCTACCTGGCCTGGGCGGCGGACATCGCCTGGCAGCACTCGACTGAGCTTGGCTTCGGGCGTGAGTGGTACGCGGAGCGGGGCCTGTTCTGGCTCGTGCGGGCAATCCAGCTAGACGTCCTGCGGCCGATCCCGACCTACGCCGGAATGCTGGTCAGCACGCAGGTGCTGGGCTACCGTCGCGTGGCCGCGCGCCGTGAGAGCGACGTGCGAGATCCCTCGGGCGAGCTGGCGGCGCGCCTCCTGATCGACTGGGTCATGACCAACGAGCGTGGCATCCCCACCCGCGTGCCCGCGGATTTCCTCAAGTTCGTCGCGGCGGATACGCCGGCCATCGAGATGCACAAAGTGGCGCTCCCCGCCGCGCCTCGAGACGCTTTCGAACGGCGGTTCCACGTCCGGCGGCGCGACCTGGATCCGCTCGACCACGTCAACAACAGCGTCTACGTCGACTTCCTGGAAGAGGCACTGGAGGGCGCCGGCCAGGGTGATTTGCTGCGGGCCACGCCGCGACGGTATGCCCTGGACTTCGCCGCATCCGCCGCCCGCGGCGAGTCGCTCACCGGCCGGGCGTGGCCGCAAGACGGCGGCTGGGCCTACCGGCTGAGCCGCGAGGATGGGACCGAGGTCTTCAGGGCGCGCGTCTGCCGTCTGTAGCCCGGGCGGGGCGGCCCGCTCGGTGGGATTCCTCAGGATCGCGGAGCGAAGCTATGCCTTGGGGCCCTCGTCGGGTCCGGACTCCTCGGCCGGCGGCTCGGCGCCCGGGGCTGCCTGGGCTCGAGCTGCCTCGGCCGCGCGGCGAAGGTCCGCTGCCAGGTCCTTGCTCCGGGCCGCGAGCCTGTCGCCGACGTGCTCCGTCACGGAGGCCGCCCTGTGGGCCACGGGACCGGCGTTCTCTGCCGCAACCGCGGCGAGTTCGGCGGCCTTGGCGGCAACGTCGCGAAGCACCGGTCCGGCCTGCCGACCGGCCTGGTCGATCATCTCCTGGAGCTGGCCGATCCAACGCTCGCCGAGCTCCCGAGCTCGCGCTGCCTGCTCTCGGCGAGAACTCCGGCCGTTGACGTCCTGCTGGTCGGCGCCCGGCTGTTCGGCGCCCGAACCTGTCTGGTCTTCCGATCCCATCTCATCACCTGGAACTGGGGCGAGGATTGGCTGCCCTCGTCGAGTGGCGTGGCCAATGCTACGCCCGGGGTGAGCGAGATGCCCGCAAGGGGCAGGCCGCGGCCGTCTGACGGCCCGGTGAGGGTTGGGCGTCGGAACGAACCCGCGGACCGCCGTCGTTCCTTCGCCTGGCCGCGCTGTGGCGCGGATGCCCCGAGTGGCTACGAGAACGGCTGGCGGGCCATCGGGATCGGGGTCCGAGAGCGCCGCTCGTACGCGATCAGCGCGGCCCCAACGATCCCCGCGTTGTTTCGGAATGACGCCAGAGCGATCGGCGTCTTGATCGTCAGATAGGACAGGTAGTTGTCGGCCCGCTTGGAGGCCCCGCCCCCGAAGATGAACAGCTCCGGCCAGAAGAGCCGTTCGAGCATGTGGAGGTAATCGTCCAGGCCGACTGCCCAATCCTTCCAGCTCAGGCCCAGGCGGTCCCGAGCTGCCTCGGAGATCCGCTCTTCGGCGTCGCGGCCCCTCATCTCCAGGTGGCCGAGCTCGGTGTTGGGAAACAGCTTGCCGTCCACGAACAAAGCCGAACCGACGCCGGTCCCGATGGTCAGCATGATCACCGTGCCGGGCTTGTCGCGCCCGGCGCCGAGACGCACCTCGGCCAGGCCCGCCACGTCGGCATCGTTGCCGATGGCCACTACCCGGCGCATGGCCAGGCTCATCTCCTGCTCGGCAGGGAATCCGATCCAGCTTGGATCGATGTTGGCGGCCGTGACCGTGGCCCCGTGGCGGATTGCCGTCGGGATCCCCACACCAACGGGAAAGGCGTCTCCCTCGCGCGCATCCCACGGCGATGCCAGTCGCCGAACCAGGCCGTCCATCACCGCTACCACTTCGCGCGGGAGGGAAGGTTGCGGCGTAGGAGCTCGAAGGCGATCGCCGACCAGACGACCGTTGGCCACGTCCACGACGGCGCCCTTGATGCCGCTGCCCCCGAAGTCGAGGCCGATGGCGAGATCGCCCGGGTCTACCTCCTCCGGCGTGGTACCAGACGCTGTCGACTTGTATTCAGTTGCCACAGGCCCTCCTTGGTAGGCGCCTCGATCGGCTCGGGGCCGGTCACTCGTTCGGTAGTTCGGTGGCTTGGTAGAGCTCAGAAGTAGTTGACACTGATCCCGCCGTCGATGACAAGAGAGGCGCCGTTCGTCCAGGCCGATTCGTCGGAGGCGAGGTAGACCGCCAGGGCCGCGACTTCCTCGGCCTTGCCGAAGCGGCCTGTCGGGTTGCGGGCCAGGCGCAGTTTCTTGGCGGCCTCGTCTTTGAGCAGCCAATCCATCAGCAGCGGCGTCTCGACCGGACCCGGCAGGATGGCGTTCGTTCTCACGCCTCGCGGCGCGAACTGGACCGCCAGAGACCGCGTCAAGGCAAGAACGGCGCCTTTCGATGCCGTGTACGCGTCCTGAGGCACCGAGCAACCCAGGATCGCGACGAAGCTCGAGACGTTGATGATCGATCCGGAATGGCGCTCGACCATGTGCGGGATGGCGTACTTGCAGGCGAGATAGACGCCCCGGACGTTGACGGCCATGACCTGATCCCAGGCCTCCACCGGGGTGTCCACGACCGAATGGTCGTCCTCGGGCATTATCCCGGCGTTGTTGTACAGGACGTCGAGCTTGCCGTAGTGGTCTATCGCCGTGTCGATCATCGCCTTCGCGTCGCCCTCGATCGAGACGTCGACGCGGATTGCGGTCGCATCGCCGCCCGCCGCTCGGACCTGGCGAACCGTCTCTTCGGCCGCCTCGCCGTGATTATCGGCGACGACGACCCGCGAACCCTCGGCCGCGAACCGGAGGGCGGCCACGCGTCCCATCCCGCTGCCCGCGCCGGTGATCACGGAGACCTTGCCCTCGAGCCGCATCCTCGCGCCTCCTGCCTGCATGCCTGGAGCTCGGCGCCGAGCCGGCTCGGACGAGACGCCGCTCCGCCTCGCGCCTGCCGTTAGCTTACCCGGCCGCCGACCCTCTGGACCCCGGTTGCGCCACCCGGACGAGATCGGCTCGAAGAAACGCCTAAGCCGCGAGACTGGCGGCGATGGCAAGGCCGCCGAGCAGGCCTATCAGGACCGACGAACCGGCCGCCAGGCGGCGCAACCCGGCCGGCCCGAGGTGGCTCCGGAAGGCCGATACGGAGGCCGCCAGGATGATCCACCAGGCCGCTGATCCGGAGAAGATCCCCAGGACGAGGGCCCCGGCGATCGCGGCCGAGTGGCCGGCCAGGCCCAGTCCCACGAACGCTGCCGCAAACGAGAGGATCGTCGCCGGATTTGCGATCGTGAGGCCCACAGTCGTGGCATAGGCGGACAGCAACGTGCGAGGCGGTCGATCGCCCGCCGCCACCGCGGGACGGAGCAACGAGTGGATCGCCAGGACCACGAGAAAGCAGCCGCCCAGGACGCCGAGTGGCCGGCGGGCGCCTATCAGCAGGTCCGATAGGGCGGTCAAGCCGAAGGCCGCGATGGAGGCGTAGAAGGCGTCTGCCGTGGCCGCTCCCAGTCCCGAGACGGCGCCGATCGCCCGCCCTTCCGTGAGCGTCCGGCGGATGCATAGCAGACCTATCGGGCCGATGGCGGCGGCGATGGCGAAGCCGATGGCGAGGCCACGTAGGAACGACCACGCGAGATCCAAGTCCCCGATCCTCCCGGCTGCCTGGCACCGTGCGAAGGCGTACTCATCGATTAGGGCGGCCTCGCGCCAAAGGCTATCCTGGATCGAGCGCCATGGTCGGATGCGCGCGCGGCGCGGAGCTGCGACGCGAATCGTGTCCGGGGAAGGAGCCACGATGACAAGCTCTGCGAGCGCGGTGGGCTCTGGAACAGTCACGCTGCCAAGCTTGACCGTCGCGATCGCCGGCGGAACCGGCTTCGTTGGCGGAGCGATTGCCCGGGAGCTGGTGGTTCGTGGCCACCGCGTTGTGGTCCTGACGCATCGGAAAAGGCCCGGCGACTCGAGCTCGATGCTCGAATACCGGCAGGCGGACGTGACCCGGCCGGAGAGTCTCGCGGCCGCTCTGGCCGGCGTCGACGCGCTGGCGATCAGCCTCGCCTTCCGGAACTCGCCGATCGAGGCGCCCCGCCGCGGCCAAACATTCGAGCGCGTCGACGCCGACGGCACCGTGGCGCTGGTTGCCGCGGCCCGGGTGGCCGGCGTGGGGCGTCTCGTCTACATGTCCGGCGCCGGCGCCGCCCCGGATGCGCCCCGCCACTGGTTCCGGGCCAAGTGGCGCGCCGAGGAGGCCGTCCGGGCCAGCGGCATCCCGTACACCATCTTCCGGCCAAGCTGGATCTACGGCCCGGGCGATCGGTCTCTCAATCGATTCCTCGGTTTCGCCCGCTGGCTGCCTTTCGTGCCACAAATCGGCAACGGCCGCCAGCTCGTGGCCCCCGTCTTCGTCGACGACATCGGCCGTCTGGTAGCGGATGCCCTCGAGACTCCAGCCGCGACCGGCGCCACCCTCGAGGTGGGCGGTCCGGAGACTCTGACGATGGACGCCGTCGTACGGGAGGCGCTGCGGATTCAGGGCCGGCGGCGGCTAATCCTCCACGCCCCGGTCGGGCTGATGAGGCTGCTCACCCGCCCGCTGACACTGCTGCCGTCGCCGCCCATGACCCCGGATGCAATCGACTTCGTGGTGCAGTCCGCGCAGGTGGACACCGGGCTGCTGACCGCGGCGCTTCCCCGCCGGCTCAGGCCGCTCGCGGAGGGCCTCTCCTCGTACCTCGGCCCGACGGGCCAGGGCTCGCCCGGCTGATCGAGCCGGAACTCGCCCGGCCAGTCGAACGGGGGCTTGCCGGCTGATCGGGCCGAATCAGCCGCGCTCGAGATAGCGCTCGCGGTCCCAGGCATGGACGGCCGAGTCGTACGCGTCGCGCTCCACCCTGGCTGCGTTGAGGTAGTGATCCACGACGTCCTGGCCGAAGATCTCCACGGCCGCCTTGCTCTTGGCCAGCAACTCGATCGCCTCGTACAGTGCCCGCGGCATCTTGTCGCAGCGCTTCGCGACGTAGCCGTTGCCCTTGTACTCGGCGGGCGGCTCGATCTTGTGCTCGATTCCGTACAGGCCCGCCCCCACCTCGGCGGCGTAGGCCAGGTAGGCGTTCATGTCGCCGCCGGGGAAGCGGTTCTCGATGTGCAGGCCCGGACCGCGGCCCACGATTCGGAATCCGGTCGTGCGGTTGTCGCGACCCCACACCACGTTCACCGGTGCCCAGCTCGCAACGGCGTAGCGCTTGTACGAGTTGACGTTGGGGGCGATGAAGAGGGCCAACTCGCGCTGCAGGGCCATCATGCCGCCCAGGAACCAGCGCATCGTCTGGCTCATGCCGTACTGCTCTGCCGCCTCTTCGTAGAAGAGCGCCTTCTTGCCGGTCGGGTCCCACAGACTCATGTGCAGGTGGCCGCTGGATCCAGTCCACTCGGCATAGGGTTTGGCCATGAAGGTCAGGCCGTAGCCGTTCAGCCAGGCGATCTCCTTTGCCCCGTGCTTGAAGAGGACGCTGCGATCGGCCGACTCCAGCACCTCGTCGTAGCGGATGTTGACCTCGTGCTGGCTCGGAGCCGCCTCGCCCTTGCTGAACTCGATCGGGATTCGAGCCACGGTCATCTGGTTGCGGATCTGGCGATACAGCGGTTCGAGCTTCGTCGCCTGGAGGAGGTGGTAGTCCTCGTTGTAGTAGCCGACCCGCTCGATGTCGTTGTAGCCCTTCTGGCTCAGGTCCTCGAAGGTGTCGCTCAGGACGTAGAACTCGAACTCCGTGCCCGCCTTGACGGTGTAGCCGAGGCTGGCTGCCCGCTCGACCTGGCGCTTCAGCATCGTCCGAGGCGAGATCGGGATCTCCCCGCCTGTTTCCTCGTCGATCGCGTCGCACAAGACGATGGCCGTCCCCTCGAGCCACGGCAGGACCCGAGTCGTCTCCCAGACCTCACGGCCGACCCAATCGCCGTAGCCGGTCTCCCAGTTCATCAGCTTGAAGCCGTCGGGCGTGTTCATTTCCATGTCCGTCCCGAGCAGGTACGTACAGAAGTGAATCCCGTGATCGACGACTCCCTTGAGAAACGCCTCGGCCTGGACGCGCTTGCCCATGAGGCGACCCTGCATGTCCGTCAAGGCGACGACGACCGTGTCGATGCGCCCGTCTCGAACCATCTGGCGCAGCTCCTCGAGCTGCCTGGGGGCGGCGTGGCCAGTGCCGCGGCCGGCGGAGTCGCCGTGCTCGTCGCTCATCGGATTCTCCCTGTATTGCACGGCCATGTACCTCGGGGCGGCCGGCCATCCCGTGGCCGATATTGTGGCGCCTGCCGGGCGCGGCGGCCAGCATGGCCCGCCAGAAGCGGCAGCGGCGGCAGACACGGTCACGACGTCGCCAGTGCCCCTAACACCACCTAACAGACCCCCTCGGCACACGCGCCGCCCCGCTCCAGACCGAACCGTGGCAGACTTCGAGTCTCCCTCGCGCTCGGCTCGGGGGCCCGAGCTCCGCTCGTCCCGATAGGAGCGGCCGGGGGCGCGTTCGAAGAATGGAGATCGGATCGCAGGTGGGCATACCCTGTTGAACGACAACCACGGCGACATTCGGCCCGGCGACACTGAGCCCGGCGACAACGCGGACGACGGATCCGGCATCGAACCCGCGGAGGAATCCCGCCCGGTCTCGCACCCGCTGGACATGCCCCGCAAGGCCGACCTGACGAGGTCCGATCAGGCCCGCCGTTCGCGTCAGGTGCAGGCCGCGCCGGGGTTGGCGGGTGCCGCCTCGAAGCCCGCGGCCGCACGGCGGGCCATTGCCCGTGGGATCCTCGGAGCGCTGGCTCGCCCCACCTCGCAAGCCCACCCCTTGCCTCCGGCTCGCGCCGGCTCGGAGCCCCGGCCCGTCACCGGCGCCGAACCCACGGACGAGCCGGCGCCCACGTCTCCGCGGCTCGCCTCGGCCCATCCGCTGTCGAGGTTGCGGCTGGGCGAACCGGGTGCCGCAGGCCCCAAGACCGGATTTCCCGGCCTGGGAGGATTGGGCCGGCGAAGCCCGGTCGATGGAGGGACAGCCCCGAAGCGGTCCGGCACGGGCCTGCGCAGACGCGGACTGCCCAGCCTGCGGATCGTCTTTGGTGTGACCGGGATCGTCGCCACCGTGGCCGTAGTGACGAGCCTTCTGGTCGCGCTTCCCAACAATCCGGCCGCGCCGGCCGCGACCGGGAGCGTCTATCAGATCAAGTGGCGCAGCGCAGCCAAGCCGCCCGATATCAAGTTCGACTACGGGCCCTACTTCGCATCATTCGGCGACAAACTCCTCATGCTCGGGACCAAGGGCTCGTCGACCACGAGCTCGACGACCACGGTCTGGTCATCGACCGACGGCTCAACCTGGGCCCAGCTCTCCGGCCCCGATGCCTTCGAGATCTCCGGGCGCCGATTCGTCGCTCAGGGCTTCTCCGACGATGGCAACGGCGGTCTAGTGGTGACGGGAAACAGCTTCGGATCCTCGCCCACCGACGTGGCTGCCACCGCGTGGCACTCGCGCGACGGCAAGACCTGGGTTGCGGCCCAGGTCGACTCGGGCGCGGGCCAGGAGATGATCGGGGGAGCGACCACCAGCTCCGAGGGGGTGGTAACGGTCGGCAACGGCGTGGTCTGGTTCTCCCCCGATGGCCAGCGCTGGACCCCTTCCGTGCTCCCGGGGGCGCAGAACTACATCCCCCGAGCCGTGGGCTCATGCGACAGTGGCTTCGCCATCGTGGAGCTCTGGAACGGCGACGGCCCGCGGCGTTCGTCGGTGTGGTACTCGGCGACGGGTCGGGACTGGAACCAGAGCACGACGTCTCTCGACGGCTTCGACGCTCGCGGCATAGCCGGTCTGGGAGGCCGAATCGTGGCCGTCGGCAGCGACACCGGAGCCACGGCGGAAGGGTTGGCGGCCTCGTGGACCTCCACTGACGGCAAGACCTGGATCAAGGCCACCGCGCCCTCCGAGCAACCGCAGACGGCTATGGACGGGGTCACAGCCGTCGATGACAGCTTCGTGGCGGTCGGAGCCGCCGATAAGAATCTGACCGGCACGGCCACGCAGGGGACTCAGCCCGGTTTGTCGGTGTGGGCCTCGGACGACGGAATGTCCTGGCAGCCCATCAGCAGCGCATCGCAGCCGCTCGCTCACGGGCGAATGGCGGCTGTTGCGGGCCGTGTCGTGGTAGTCGGCTCGACCAGCGACGGGCAGGGAATGCTCGCGGGTGATGTCACGCTCGGACCCGCCCGGACGCCGACCCCCGGCCCCTCGGCCCCGGTCCAGCTCGCCCTCTCGCTCAAGGCCGGCGACTCGCCGATGATCGTCGACGTGGGCGCCTCGGACACGCTCGGTGCGGTGGCAGCCACGGACAGCAAGTTCCTCACCTTCATCACCCAGCCGGCCGGAACCTCCATCTGGTCATCGGACAACGGCAGTCTGTGGGCGCAGGAGCTCAGGCCGGACGCGCTCGTCACAACCAGCAACAACGGCCGCCCGGTGGTGCTGCAGGCAATCAGCGACGGCAGCGGCGGAGTAATCGCCATCGGACGCGTGACCAGCGCGTCGGGGGATACCGGAACAATCTGGCGGCTGCCCAAGGACGGCAAGTGGCATCAGGCCAGCCTGACGGACCCGCCCCCACCGGAGTTCTCGTCGATCACCGCCGGATCCGGCGGGTTTGTGGCTGCCTCCGACAAGGCGGGCGGTTCGCCGCTCATGTACTCGACCGACGGCGAGACGTGGAACGCTGCCACGATCTCCGTGGCCGATGGCTACACCTTGACCGTCGGCACAACCAAGACGGGTTTCGTCGCCACGGGCAGCGACCCGACGCGCCAGGGCATATCGACGGCCTGGACCTCGCCGGACGGAGTCACGTGGACAATGCGCACCGACTGGCACCTGCCTGTGAACGTCACCCAGATCTTCGGTATCGGCAACGGGCTGGTGGCGATCACAAATGGCTCAGGGGTCGCCCCTACTCCCTCCGCCTCAGCCCCGGCCCCGGCCTCAGCCCCGGCCCCGGCCTCAGCTCCGGCCTCGGCCTCAGCCTCCGGATCGGCGACCCCAACCGCCAAGCCCACCCTCAAGCCGACCGCAAAGCCCACCCCTACGCCCCCGCCAGCCGGCTCGGTCCCCAGCTCGTGGTGGTGGTCGTCCACAGGCGTAAAGTGGCAGTCGTCGGGCCTCAAGACCACGGGCGGCAACTGGGCCATCGTCAACGGCCAGGTCCTCGCGTTCGACGTGCCGCTCAAGCTCACCAACAACTGGACGGCCTATAGCAGCTCCGACGGCAAGAGCTGGCAGCGTCCCGCAGCCCCCGCGCTGAGCTTCGGCGGCTCGGCCAGCTGCCGCATCGCTTGGACCGGCAACCAGATCGTCCTGGTGGGCTGGGAGGCAAAGGGCCAGCTCAAGGACTACTTCGGGAGCTTCTCCAGCCAGTAGGTCCGCGCCGGAGCCTCGCCTCGCCGCGCCGCGTCGCGCCCAGGTGACCCATCGGGGACGAGTCGCTTAGGCTCCGGCCTCGCCGAGCTCCTCGGCGGCATGCTCGAACTCGCGTTCGATCTCGGTCAACTCGGCTTCCCCAACCTCGACGATCGGGCCTTTGAAGCGGCGGCGTGCCCACGCGAAGTAGTACACGAGCAGGAAGCCGAGGAAGACCACGTAGGCAAGCCATGTGAAGGCGTTGCCGGAGGTCGGCCACAGGAACAGGACCGAGATCACCACGATCCAAAGGCAGGCGACGATGGCGATAGGCTTCGAGAAGCGCCCGAGGCTCCAGACGGCGTGTTCGCGCCACTCCTGCTTGCCGAACACGCCCAGGAAGATCGGCACGCCGTAAGCCCAATACAGCGCGATCGTGCTGATCGCGGTAACGATGGCGATCGCCGCGTAGCTGCCGAAGATGAACGCGGCGTTGGTCAGCAGATACGAGAACACGACGATCGCGACGATCGCGTTTGCGGGAGTTCGGAAGCGGTGCGAAACCTTCCTGAACCAGGGCGACCCGGGCACTCCATGATCGCGACTGAAGGCGAAGAGCATTCGCCCGGCGGCTGCGACCGAGGCCAGGCCGCACAAGCTCATCGCGATCGCGATCGCGGCACCAAGCCAGTCACCCAGAGAACCCAGGTTGTATGTGAGGGTCGAGAAGACGACCGCGGTGCCGCCGTAGTACTGGCTGCAGAGCCCCGTTGGGGCGGCGACGCAGCTGGCGTTGAAGACCTGGTCGAGAGGAGGAAGGTGCGTCACCAGGCCCAGAAGCACGATATAGCCGACCACGGCTGAGACGGCGACCGAGATGAAGACTCCCCAGGCGCTCGATAGGCGGGCGCCGACGGTCTCTTCCGCGACGTGCGCTGAGGCGTCATAGCCGGTGAACGTCCACTGCGCCTGAAGCAGAGAGAAGAGGAACGCGAACGGCAGAGCGTATCCGATCGCCGGGCCCAGGCTGAGCGCGCCGCCGAACACCGAAGCCCCGCCTGCCGTGTCCTGGGGGGCGATCGTGAACGGGCTCAGGGCCGAGTGGGCCTTGCCGGAGCTGATGAGGAAGAGAGCCACGACGATGACTGCCACGGTGCCGATGTGCCACCACACCGAAGCGTCGTTGAGGAGCGCAACGATCCTGATGCCGGCGATGTTGAGGATCAGCTGGATAACCAGTAGGGCGGCCATCGTCAGGAGCTGGCCGTTCATGAGGGTCGACCCGAGGATCGGCGATCCGTTGCCGTAGGCGATCCCGAAGTTGGACAGGATCGGGGTCACGATGCCCGAGTTCACGAACGAAGCGGCGGCGAAGTCGATGCCGGCAACGATCGCGATCTGACCGGCAAGGTTGAACCAGGCGGTCCACCAGCCCCAGTCCTTGTTCTTCATCCGGCTCGACCAGTAGTAGAGGCCGCCCGCGGTCGGATAGGCGGAGGCGATCTCCGCCATGGACGCGGCGATGAGCAGCGTGAAGAGGGACACGAGCGGCCAGCCGAGAGTGCTGGCGGCCGGGCCGCCCCATGCCAGGCCGTAGTCGAACAGGATGACCGCGCCGGTCAGGATCGAAATGATCGTGAAGCTGATGGCGAAGTTGGAGAATCCGCCCATCGTGCGGAAGAGCTCCTGCGCATAACCCAGGCGATGGAGGTCGTGAACGTCCTGCCGGATGACTTCCTCGCGAGTCTTGGGAGCCTGTTGCTGCGTCATGCCGGACCTCCTCCGTCCTGGGGCGCCAGACCGGGCCGACCGGGGCACACGGCGCCTGGTCGCCTGGTTACGGATTGTCCAGACCACTGCATGCGCCAGCGGCCGGTCCCCGCAATATACCGGTTCGGGAAGTCGGGAATGTACCGGTCTCTCCGGGCGGGTCTGGATTCGAAGGCCGTTGGGAGTGGCGAGGCCGGACCTCAGGACAGCGCGCGATTCCGGACGTCGATGATCGAAAGCGCCGCCTAGATCGCGGGCTTGCCCGCCATCAACGAGACGATCAGGACCACCAGGATGGTCAGGAAGATGCCGCCGCGCGCAGCCCGCGCTCCGAGCGACTTCATCTCGGCCGCAGGGTCGGGCTCGCCGGCGACCCGCAATGTGGCGGCGGTCGCGAGCGCGGCGCCGGGACCCGCGGCCATGGCGGGACGGCCTGCCGCGAGCTGGGTCGCCAGCTCGATCATTCGATCGACCGTTCGAACCTGGATCAGAATGGCGAACGAGATGGCCACGACGTAGAGGACGATCGCCGTCAGGAGCCAGTGCGCGTTAGAGAGGCTGATCCCCTCCGACCAGACGAGAAGACCGCCGCTGACCGGTATCGTCAGCGCGAGGGGGATCGTTAGCCGCTTCTCGATCGTGTCAGTGAGCCGTAGCGCGAAGAGGCCGTGCTGGGGCTCCACGGCGGCCATGCGAGCGATGATCGGGAAGACGAAGACCGGGCCGAAGGCCGCGATAGCGGTCAGGATGTGAATCGTCAGGAAGAGCGGCACCAGCGAGGGCATAGGGCTCACCTCCGGGGGACGTATCGGGGCGGGCAGGGCGAGCCGCGGCTCGCTACGGTAGACCTGGAGAGGATATGAGGGCCGCCCCCTGAGTCACGGTCCGTCGCGCGAGGCGGACCGGCGATCCGCACTGCGCGACCGCGCGGCCACCGAATCGCGATCCGGCGGCTATAGAATCGAATCACGCCGGCGTCCCGCTCCGCCAAAGGCCGGCATCCGCTTCGAGCCAGGAGCAAACCGCCATGACCCCCGCCGAAGGCCAGCCGAAACCGGCCCCCACGAACCCCGCCGCTCCCCCAACGGCCCGGGCCGGCTTCCGAATCGAGAAGGACCCGCTGGGCTATCTCGAGGTCCCCGACTCCGCCTACTACGGCGTCCAGACCGCCCGCGGCATCCACAACTTCCCGATCTCGGGCGCGCGGCCGCATCCGGCGCTCGTCCGTGCGATCGTCCAGGTGAAGAAGGCGGCGGCTCGGGCCAACATGGCCACCGGCCGACTGCCCCGGCAACTCGGGAACGCCATCGTGGAGGCCGCAGACGAGATCCTTTGTCCGACCGAACCGTGCGCCGAGGACCCAGACGACATCGAGCCCGGCCGGCCCTCCGATCCCATGCACGCAGCCTTCGAGGCCGCCCGGGCCGCCAAGCAGCGTGAGCTGATCGACAACTTCCGCATCGACCCGTTCCAGGCCGGCGCCGGCACGAGCCACAACATGAACGCCAACGAGGTGCTGGCCAACCGGGCCATCGAGCTGCTCCACGCCAGCGGTGTCGGCTCGGGCAAGCGCGGCGACTACTCGGTCGTCAGCCCGAACGACCACGTCAACATGGCCCAATCCACCAACGACGTCTTCCCGACGTCGATGCGAATTGCCGCCCTCGATGGGATCCGCGACTACAGCTGCTCCGCGGAGGAGCTCATCGGCGCCTTCGAGCAGAAGGCCCGGGAGTTCGACGACGTCATCAAGTCCGGTCGAACGCACATGCAGGACGCCGTGCCGATACGCCTGGGCCAGGAGTTCGCCGCCTACGCGCTGACGCTCCGCCGCGGGCTGGATCGCCTCCAGACCGCCGCCGGTTCGATCGCCGAGCAGAACATCGGGGCGACCGCGGTGGGCACCGGTCTCAACGCCGAACCCGAGTACATCGATCTCGTCGTCCGCTATCTAGCCGAGCAAACGGGGCACCCCCTTCGCGGCGCCGAGCACCTGGTCCAGGCCACCCACTCCATGCGCCCGATGCTCGAGGTCTCGGCCGCGCTGCGCGGCATCGCCGTCGACCTGATCAAGATCAGCGAGGACCTGCGGCTCATGTCCTCGGGTCCGATGACGGGCTTCGCCGAGATCACTCTGCCGGCCGTCCAGCCGGGCAGCTCGATCATGCCGGGCAAGGTGAATCCGGTCATGGCGGAGTGCCTGTCGATGGTCTGCTTCCGGGTCATCGGCAACGACACAACGATTGCCTGGGCCGCCTCCGCCGGCCAGCTCGAGCTGAACGTGATGATGCCGGTGATCGCCCACGCGGCGCTGGAGTCGCTCACGATCCTTACTAACATGAGTCGCGCCTTCGCCGAGTTCTGCGTGGCCGGCATCGAGGCCAACAGAGAGCGCGCCCGTGACCTGATGGAGCACTCCTCGGCGCTCTCCACCCCGCTGGCGCCGTACCTGGGCTACGCCCTTGCCGCGGAGATCTCCAAGCAGGCGGTCCGCGAGCGGCGCTCGATCCGGGAGATCGTCATCGAACGCGGCATCTTCACCGCCGCGGAGCTGGACGAGCTGCTCGCACCCCGTGAACTCACGGAGCCGGGAGTGGCCGGCGGCTTCCGCTTCACTCCGAAGCTGCCGGACGGATACAAGCCTCCGACAGGTCCGGCCGGCACCGGCGGGTAAGGGCGGCTCGCTCACCGGCCGCCTGGTCGCCCCTTCGCCCGGGACTGCGATGCGGCTCCTCGCACGTCAATCGCCTCGGCGGGACCCGAGGGCCGGGCAGTTCTGAGCCCACCCCGTCGGGCAGGGTGCAGGTTTGGGACTGCCACCTACCCTGATCCCTCTTCACCAGGTGAGACATCCAACCCGTTCGAGCGGTGCGCGGAGGCACCGTGTCAAGCGTGATCGGGCACATTGGCGCGCCCCTCGGGACAAACCTTAACTTCACCACTGGACAATTACGGCATGCCCCGGTCATCTTGTGCATCGACATCGGACCTGAAGGAGCTACCCAAAGGTCCAGGTCGATGTCACGCATCCGGCGCAACGCCTCGTTTCTGCACCCGCCCCGGTGGGCTGCGGCGGTAGCCGCAGCGGCGGCGGATCCAGGTGGGATGGCCTGCCAGATGCCCGTCCTAATTGAGTGCTGGAGTGACGCAATGCTCACGACTTATCGCAAGCTGATACTCGCCGCCCTGACCTCGGCCACGCTTCTGTTGGGCCTGGCCGGAGTCGCGGCTGCCAATACCGGGAATGTCGTCGCATCGGAGACGTGCTCCACGTGGAGCGTGACGGTTTCGCTGAACAACAACGTGACCTCCGACCGAACGGTCGTGGTCGTCACCACGATCCCCGGCACGGTCGGGATCACCGGAAACCACTACAACACGACGTTCGGCCAGATCTGGTCCGCAAGCGGCGCCGCGCCCGCGTCCGGGACGGTCACGCTCAAGATCTACGCCGGCTCGGTTCTCGAGTTCACGAAGAGCGCGACCATCGCGCCGGTCGTCGGCTGCGCCACCCCCACGCCGACCCCCACGCCGACCCCCAAGCCGACGCCCACGCCGACGCCGACCCCCAGGCCGACGCCGACGCCTACGCCGACGCCCAAGCCGACGCCTACGCCGACGCCGACCCCAACGGCGACTCTCAAGCCGACCCCGACTCCGTTCCAGTCGTTCCAGGGCGAAACGGCTACGCCGTCCGTGGATCCGTCGCGGACCCCGTTCCAGTCGTTCCAGGGCGAGACGGCCACGCCTATCCAGGTTCCCACGCCCCCGCCGACCAGCACCAGTAGCGGTTCTTCGGGCAACGGCTCGACGCCACTCCTCGCGTTGGTGATCTCCTTCGCCCTGGGCGGGCTTGGATTGGCCGCCGTGGAAGCTCAGCGCCGGAGCGTCCGCCGCTAGGGAAGACGCCATCGGTCGCCTCGAGCGACCTCCACAGACCGTAGATAGACCGACGGGCCGCAGTCATGGCCCGTCGGTCTGTTTGTGCTCTCGACGGTGAGCCGCGGAAGATCCCTGGGCTGCCACAGGTCCCTGAGGAGGGGGGCTTGGCCGCGGTATTCGTACCGCACGAGACCCGTACGTTCGTCAGGGCCGCGCCAGTCACGGGACGCCAATCAGTACCCAGCATTGGGTTACGGCTGGGCCGGCTGCCGTGTGGAGGCTCGGCAGCGGAGCGTCCGCCCCTCTCGCCCACGCGCTCCCTCGCCAGATTCGAGCGTGAGTGCTCGGCCGTCGGAGCACGGGTCATAGGACCAACCGGCAGGTCTCAAGGGGGCCGCGGGTTGCTATTTTGACGATCGCTGCTTCCAAATCCTCGGTGCGGCTCTGCACCGAGGAACTGGACCGGCCCTAGTGCAATCGGTAGTGTTACGGAAGTTTTGTTCGGGTGGTACGTCACCTGACCTATTGGGTGGCCTACCGACCCGACCCGAATCCAGAGAAACAGGGCCCAATGCCATTCGGACATAGGGGGTCGCGCACGAGGGGTGCGGCGACCTCGATTCTTGCGAGCCTGATCCTGGTGCTGATGACGGCGCCGGTGGTCAACGCGGCTGCGAACGGCGATGGAGTCATGACGGTGACTCCCGCCGTTGCCTATGCCGGCGACACAGGCCAGACCTTCACGTTCGACTTCTACAACGACGTTGCCGCCCGCTTCACTAATGGCTCCTCGGTCGTACTCACGGTTCCGGCCCTCTGGACGGCGCCGACGAAGGCGACCGGCGCAGGCCAAGTCACGGTGGCGAACGTGGGAGCTAGCAACTGCAGCGTGACCTTGACCACCGTGTCCATCGCCGGCTCCGGGCCATGGACCATCACGATCCCGCAGAGGTGCAGCCAGAACAACCACTTCACGGTCACCTACTCGGGCGTGACCGTGCCTGCCGCCAATAACTACCCGTTCACGACGCTGTCCCAAGATGGCGGCGGCAGTCTGACCAACATCACCACCCAGCCGACGATCACCGTCAACTCGCCCATCGGCGCCGTGACCGTCACCGGCCAGACGCCAAACCCGGTGGTCCCCGGTGGGACCGCAACCTACACCGTGACGGTGCAGAACCCGACCGGCACTGCGCACGCGTTCGAGGTGACCGCCGTTTCGGGCACAACCGGCCTGAGCGTCGCCTCGTCCGGTTGCGTCTCCATCGCCGCCGGCACCACCGGTCCGCTGGGCACGGTTCAGATCGCCACGACTGCTGCCACCCCGCCCGGGACGGCGAACATCACCCTGACGGTCACCGAGTACACAGGAACGACGTGCACCGGGACCGTGCTGGCCACGGCGACCGGCTCCGGGACCATGGTCCTTGCGACCCTCGGCCCCGTGACCGTCAGCGGCCAGACCCCCAGCCAGGTGGCGCCCGGGAGCGCCGCGACCTACACGGTGACCGTGCAGAACCTGACTGGCAGTGCGCACGCGTTCGAGGTGACCGCCGTTTCGGGCGCAACCGGCCTGAGCGTCGCCTCGTCCGGTTGCGTCTCTATCGCCGCCGGCACCACCGGTCCCCTGGGCGCGGTTCAGATCGCCACGACTGCCGCCACCCCGACCGGAACGGCGAACATCACCCTGACCGTCACCGAGTACGTCGGAACGACCTGCGCCGGGACCGTGCTGGCCACCGCGACCGGTTCGGCGACGCTGGACGTCAGGTATCCGCTGGCGGTGACCTACTACAAGGTCATCTGCGCCCGCTACACCGATGTTCCGGCCAACCGCAATCCTGACAACCTCGACGCTACCGGCGGGTACTGGCGGGAACTCAACACCTCCTACCAGACGGCGATGGCCAATCCCGCGACTGACATTCCAGCCGCTTGCGCTCTGGCCTCCGGCTGGCAGTTCCAGTTCAAGGACGGCCAGAACGGAGCTGTCATCGGCACGTACGCCACAGGGGCCGGTGGACAGGTCACGGTCAACCTGCCCGACAACATGGTCGACCTGGCCCGCGGCGGCGGCCTTTGGCTGCAGGAAGTGACCCAGGCGTCAGCCGGGTACGCCGCGGTCCGCTGCTACAACGACATCCTCAACGGCGACAACCTCGAGAACATCGCAGGCGTTCCCACGAACGTCTCCCAGATCTACTGCCTCGCCTACAACCGAACAGCCGGCCCCGCCATCACTTTGACCAAGACCGCGAACACCGCGACCTATGCAACCATCGGCCAGACCATCACCTACACGTACACCATATTCAACTCCAGCAACGTGAATACGGGCACTGCCCAGTTCACGGTCTCGGACGACAAGGTCAACTCGGGCACCGCGTTCAATTGCGGCGCGAGCGCCAACCTGACGCCGAACACGGGGACGGTGGCCGCGCCCTCGGCTGGCTCCTATCGCACTTGCACGAACACTCACACGGTCACCCAGGCCGACATCGACGCCGGCACAATCACGAATAACGCGACCGGCCACTTCGCGATCAGCGGCACGACGTACGACTCCAACCTCGCGTCGGTAACCGTGACAGGGCCGACCCGTAGCCCGTCGATCACCCTTTCCAAGACAGCCAGCCCGACCACCTACACCCTCGGTACGGTCCTCAACTACACCTACGTCTTCACCAACACTGGCAACGTCACCCTCACGCTGTTGTCAGTTGCCGACGACAAGATCACCAGCCCCAACTCGGTCAGCTGCCCGTCGGCACCGCTAGCTCCCGGTGCTCAAGCGACCTGCACCGCGTCGTACACGATCACCTCGGCCGACATCACCGCAGGTTCCGTGACGAACCACGCGACCGGGTCCGCTCACTTCAACGCGACCACGGTCACCGCCACGGCCCAGGCCACCGCGACCAAGGCCGTCCTGACCATCACCGCGTCGGGCGGCACGATGGTCTATGGCTCCGCCCCGCCGGTCATCACTCCTGGCTATGCCGGCTTCCTCAATGGCGACACGGCGGCAACCGCACTCACGACCCAGCCGACCTGCTCCACGACAGCCACGAGCTCCAGTCCGGTCGGGGTCTACTCCTCCAGCTGCACAGGGGCGGTCGCTCCCAACTACACGATCACCTACGTGGCCGGCTCTGTCAGCGTCACGCCGGCCGCCCTGACCATCACCGCCCCGAGCCCCTCGCGCTCCTATGGCGCGGCCAACCCGACTCTGACCCCGACCTTCGCCGGCTTCGTGG
>Ga0182010_10000181_pt1 | contig 35943 bp, 28 predicted proteins | sample 611E1MmetaG_FD_120488 | JGI IMG/M metagenome (GOLD analysis project Ga0182010, IMG submission 120488) | Permafrost microbial communities from Stordalen Mire, Sweden - 611E1M metaG | ecosystem: Environmental > Terrestrial > Soil > Wetlands > Permafrost | place: Sweden: Stordalen | collected... | reverse complement strand
TTCTCCGCTTCAACTTCACCACCGGTGACGCCGCCGGCCAGAACATGGTGACGAAGGCGGTGCACGAGGCGTGCTGGTGGATCATCGACCAGCACCCTGACGGGCTCGAGGACTTCGTCCTTGCCGCGAACCTGGACACCGACAAGAAGCACTCGGCCTTGAACAGCCTCCATACCCGCGGCAAGAGGGTGGTGGCCGAGGTAACGCTGCCGGCTCAGCTGATCGAAGAGGTGTTGCATACGAGCGCCGAGACCCTCTACCGGCTCTGCCAGCTCACGAACATCGGCAGCCTGCTCGCCGGCGCGGTCAACAACGGTGCCCAGTACGCGAACGGGATCGCCGCCATGTTCATCGCCTGCGGCCAGGATGTCGCCAACGTGGCCGAGTCGTCGGCCGGCTTCAACTTCACCGAGCTACGCGACGATGGGAGCTACTACGTCTCCGTCACCATCCCGTCCCTGGTGGTCGCCACCTACGGTGGGGGCACCGGGTTGCCGACCCAGCGCGAATGCCTCGAGGAACTGGGCTGCTATGGACCAGATGGTGCGCGTGCCTTCGCCGAGATCGTAGCGGCCACCGTGCTGTGCGGGGAGTTGTCCCTCGGTTCGGCCATCGCAGCCGATGAGTGGGTGTCGAGCCACGACGCCTACGGCAGGAACCGGCCCGGGGAGCCCTCGACGCCTCTCTCGGCAAACTCCTGAGGGATCGCGTGTCACCGGCCCGATCCATCGGGTGCTTGCTGTTGCGATCACCGGCGGTCTCGGTTCTGCTCGGTCGAATAGTCACCACCGGCTTCAAACACGAGGCCTGTGTCCCATCACGCCAATGAGCGTGACGGCGCCCGAGCGTGCCGAAGGTCAGCGGTCGAGAAGCGAACCGGGCCACGGCACAGCCTGTCTGGCCGCCGCCGTGGCCTCGGCCTCCGTCGAGAACTCGTGACCGGAGAAGTAGGTGATCGGGGTCCAGGCCCCCATGTCCTCGGGGTCTCTACGGAGCTCTTCGATGCCGAAGCTGCCTTCGGGACGCCAGAAGGTGTGAACGCACCGATCGGCGTCGCTGGTCTGGCGGCTGACGAGCACGGTCCACGACCTGTCGAGGTGTGCTGACATGGCCGCTGGAACCCGGAGAGCCGTGCACCGGGCGGCGCCACGCGCCACGGTGGACGGAGCCTTCCCCCGCTCCGGCAGTCCACCACGCGGGCGCTCGGCCGGACGAGTTCCTTCGATACTCTAACTATGTGATTCCCGAGACCGTCGCCGTGGACGAACGCCGCACCCTGGGCCGGACCGCGGCATGGCTGGCCAAGCAGGTCGAGCTCGGGCTCGCCGTCGCCGACCTCTCCCTCCCCCAGTACCGGATCCTCGGCCTCCTCGACGAGAGCTCTGCCATCTCTTCCGACCTGGCCGAACGGCTGGCGGTGCGCCCGCCGACCATCACCGCCGTAGTCGACGGGCTGGTCGCCCGGCGCCTGGTCGAACGCCGGACCGTGGTAGCCGACCGGAGGCGGGTGGACCATGTGCTCACCGAGGACGGGCGCCGCGTGCTCGATGCCGCAGACGCCGCCGTGGCCGCGCGCCTGGGCGACATCGCCGGGAGCCTGGGCAGTGTGGCCGAGACGGACCGGGCCTTCGACGGGCTGATGATGTGGCGCAGGGCCTTCCACGCCTACCGGCTGGCCCGGAGGCCCCGTTGAGAGCCCCCACCCTCCGGCCACGCGACACCGGTGCCCCCGAGGTGGGGACCGAGTTCGTCCCCATCGGCGAGGTGGCGCGGAACGAGGCACCCAGGGCCACCATCGACCCCGACCGGTCACTCTCGTGGCTGCGGCGCGCCCTGCCGGTCATGCGGTCCCACCAGGGCATCTTCATCACCGCCCTGGTGCTCTCCTTCCTCGGCCTGGTCCTCCAAGTGCAGATCCCCAACCTGTTGAACCATGCCATCGACAACTCCATCCAGAAGCACACCGTGCCCCTCAGCCACTACGTTTGGTGGGTCGTCGGCCTGGGCGTGGCCGGCGCCATCGCCGGGTACTTCTCGCGCCTCTTCCTGTTCGAGACCGCCTACGACATCGAGTACGACCTGCGGAACATCATCTACGAGCACCTCACCAAGATGTCGTTCTCGTTCTACGACCGGGTGCAGTCGGGCCAGCTGATCTCCCGCGCCAACTCGGACATCCGTTCGGTCCAGATGTACATGACCTTCGCCCCCATGATCCTCGTGCAGTGCTCGATCGCGGTGGTGGCCTTCATCTTCATGCTGTCCATCAGCGTCCCCTTGGCCTTCATCGCCATGGCCACCATGCCCTTCGTCTACCTCACCGGCGTGAAGATGCGGAAGTCGATGTTCCCGGTGTCGTGGCTCATCCAGTCGCGCCTCGCCGACGTGGCCACCATCGTCGACGAGAACGTCAACGGCGTCCGGGTGGTCAAGTCGTTCGCCGCCGAGGAACAGCAGCTGCGGGCCCTCCAGGGTGCGGCCGGAAGGCTCCAGTGGGGCTACATCAAGGACGCCGACCTGCGCGCCAGGTTCACCCCGCTGGTGCAGAACCTTCCGCAGGTGGGCCTGGCCCTGGTGCTGCTGTTCGGTGGCTACATGGTGATCCACGGCACCCTGGGGATCGGCGCCATCCTCGCCTTCAACGCCTACCTCCTGATGCTCCAGGCCCCGTTCATGATGCTCGGGATGCTGATCATGATGGGGCAACGCGCAGCGGCCTCGGCCGACCGGATCTACGAGATCATCGACGAGCGGCCGACCGTCACCGACAAGCCCGACGCCGTGGACCTCGTCGACTGCAGGGGGGAAGTGCGCTTCAGCCACGTCGACTTCGCCTACTCCGCCGATGTCGAGCGGCTAGTGCTGGCCGACTTCGACCTGCACATCGCCCCGGGGGAGACGGTGGCGCTGGTGGGCCGCACCGGGGCCGGCAAGTCGACGGTGGCCCGCCTGCTCAACCGCTTCTACGACGTCCGGCACGGCTCGATCGAGATCGACGGCCACGACGTCCGCGACCTGACCCTGGCCAGTCTCCGGGCCAACGTCGGCGTGGTGCTGGACGAGCCGTTCCTGTTCTCGGTGTCGGTGCGGGACAACATCGCCTACGGCAAGCCGTCGGCCACCCTCGAAGAAGTCGAGGCCGCGGCCAGGGCGGCCGGTGCCCACGAGTTCATCAGCCACCTCGACGACGGTTACGAGACCGTGGTCGGCGAGCGCGGCTACACCCTGTCGGGTGGACAGCGACAGCGCCTCGCCATCGCCCGCACCCTGCTGGTCAACCCGCCCATCCTGGTCCTCGACGATGCCACCAGCGCCATCGACGTCCAGGTCGAGCAGATGATCCACGCCAGCCTGCGGGTCCAGATGCAGGGGAGGACAACGCTCATCGTCGCCCACCGCCTCTCGACCATCTCGCTGGCCGACCGGGTGGTGCTGCTCGACCAGCAGAAGGTGGTGGCCGACGGGACCCACGCCGAGCTGCTCGAGTCGACGCCCCTCTACGCCGAGGTGCTGGCCCAGGCAGCCGAGTTCGAAGCGGAGGCAGCTCGGGAGGAGGCGCCGGCTCCCGAGTCCGAGACCCCGGGTGGCAACGGCCACGGACCGGGTGGCAACGGCCACGGACCGGGTGGGATCGGATGGGGTCCGCAATGAGCTGGGGCGGAGGAGGATTCGGCGGCGGGGGAGGCGGATTCGGCGGGGCGCCCGGAGGGTTCGGACGCCCGGCTGCGCCCGGCCTCCCCTTTGCCGGAATCCCCACCGAGCTCCAGGGCGGGGTGGACGGGCTGCTTGCCTCAGAGCCCGAGCATCCCGCACCGGACGTCGTCTTCAACCAGAACGGCTCCGAGCTCGAGCTGAAGCGCCTCACCCTGTGGCGCCTCCTGACCAAGTACCGGGGCATGCTGGCCCTGGCCGGCCTGCTGGTCGTGGTCATCTCGGTCGCCGCCCAGACCGGCCCCGAGCTCACCGGGATCGCCATCGACGACGGGATGTCGGCGGGGCACGAGCACTTCGCCGTCGTCGCCATCCTGGCCGCCGCCTACCTGGTCTTCATCGCCGTCACCGCCGTGGCCCAGCGGTTGCAGGTCAAGGTGACGGGCCGCCTGGCCGCCTGGGTGATGAACGACCTGCGGGTCAAGGTCTTCGCCCACCTCCAGCGCCTCTCGCTCGGGTTCTTCACCGAGGAGAAGGCCGGCGTGGTCATGAGCCGAATGACCAGCGACATCGAGAACCTCCAGCAGTTGCTGCAGGACGGGCTCTCCCAGCTCGCCATCCAGGCCCTGACCATGGTGGTCATCACCGTGATCCTCTTCGCCACCGATGTGCGCCTGGCCGCCATCACCGTGGTGTTGATCGTCCCCGCACTGGTGGTGGCCTCACTGTGGTTCAAACGAGCCTCGGAACGCGGCTACGACCGGGTGCGGGACGGCATCGCCAACGTCCTGGCCGACCTGTCCGAGAGCCTCCACGGGGTGCGCATCGTGACCGCGCACAACCGCCAGCGGCACAACGTGATCCACCACCGCAACGTGGTGGGTGACTACCGCGACGCCAACAATTACACGGCCCACGTGAACGCCCTCTACGGCCCCGGGACCCAGTTCCTCGGCGTGGTGGGCCAGGCCGTTCTGCTGGCCATCGGCGGGGAGATGGTGCTCCACCACACCCTGAAGATCGGTGCACTGGTCGCCTTCTTCTTGTACCTCAACCGGTTCTTCCAACCCATCCAGCTGCTGGTGCAGCAGTACAACACCTACCAACAGGGCCAGGCCTCGGTGTACAAGCTGCGTAACCTGATCGACACCGAGCCGGAGGTTACCGAGTCGGCCGATGCCGTCGAGCTGCCCCCCATCGAGGGCGAGATCGTGTTCGACCACGTCTCCTTCGGCTACGACCCGGACCGGCTGGTCGTCGAGGACATCGCGCTGCAGGTCGCCCCCGGGGAGACGGTCGCCTTCGTCGGGCCGACCGGGGCCGGCAAGTCCACGCTGGCCAAACTGGTCACTCGCTTCTACGATCCCACCGAAGGCCGGGTGCTCATCGACGGCCACGACCTGCGCCACGTCACCATGCGCTCACTGCGCCGTCAGCTCGGCGTGGTGCCCCAGGAGCCATTCCTGTTCGCCGGCACCATCCGGGACAACATCGCCTTCGCCCGACCCGAGGCCACCGACGAGGAGATCTTCGAGGCGGTCCGCACGGTGGGGCTCGGGGACGTGATCGACCGCATGCCCAACGGACTGGACACCGTGGTCCACGAGCGGGGCCAGACCCTGTCGTCCGGCGAGCGCCAGCTGATCGCCCTGGCCCGGGCCTTCCTCGCCCATCCCCGCGTGCTCGTGCTGGACGAGGCCACCTCCAACCTCGACCTCCAGTCCGAGACGAAGATCGAGACCGCCCTCGATGCCCTCCTCGAGAACCGGACCGCCATCCTGATCGCCCACCGCCTGTCGACGGCCATGCGGGCGGACCGCATTGCCGTGGTCGACCAGGGCCGCGTCATCGAGGTCGGCACCCACGCCGAGTTGGTGGCGTCGGGCGGGCGCTATGCCGAGATGTACGCGACCTGGGTACGCCAGTCCGATCTGGCCGAGCACGCCCCTGCCGACAGCGGACGCTGACCGCGTAGGTGGGCCTCCTCAGGCCACCTCCGGTACCGTCGAGAGCCCTGCGGCGAACCGGGCGTCACTGATCTCCTCGTCCACCATCCGCCCGCTCAGGTAGGAGTCGTAGGCAGCCAGGTCGAAGTGCCCGTGTCCACACAGTGCGGTGAGGATGACCTTCTCCTCGCCGGACTCCTTGCAGACCATGGCCTCCCGGATGGCGGCGGCGATGGCATGGGTGGGCTCGGGCGCGGGGAGAATGCCCTCGGAGCGGACGAACTGCATGGCCGCGGCGAAGCATTCGAGCTGGGGGATGGCGATGGCCTCCATCATGCCGAGCTCGTAGATGTGGGAGATGAGCGGTGCCATCCCGTGGTACCGCAGGCCGCCGGCGTGGATCGGGTCCGGAATGAAGTCATGCCCGAGGGTGTGCATCTTCATCAGCGGGGTCGTGCCGGCGGTGTCCCCGAAGTCGTAGGCGTAGACGCCCCTGGTCAGCGACGGGCACGACGAGGGTTCGACGGCCCGGATGACCGGGTTCATCGTGCCCGCCATCTTCTCCCGGATGAACGGGAAGGCCAGGCCGCCGAAGTTCGATCCCCCGCCGGTGCACCCCACCAGCAGGTCCGGTGCCTTCTCGCCGGCCTTGGCCAGCTGCAGCAGGGCCTCCTCCCCGATGATGGTCTGGTGCATCAGCACGTGGTTGAGGACGCTGCCCAGCGCGTAGCGGGTCTCCGGGTCGGGCGCGGCCACCTCCACCGCCTCGGAGATGGCGATGCCCAGTGACCCGGGACTGTCGGGATCCGCCGCCAGGATGGCCCGGCCGGCGGCCGTGAGCTCACTCGGGGAACGGTGGACCGTCCCGCCGAACGCCTCCATCATCAGGCGCCGATACGGCTTCTGGTCGTAGGAGGCGCCGACCTGCCAGATCTCGCACCCGAGCCCGTAGATGGCACAGGCGTAGGCCAGCGCCGTCCCCCACTGCCCGGCACCGGTCTCGGTGGTCAGCCGCTTCACCCCCGCCTTGGCGTTGTAGTACGCCTGGGGCACCGCGGTGTTGGGCTTGTGCGAGCCCGCCGGCGACACGCCCTCGTACTTGTAGTAGATGCGCGCCGGTGTGTCGAGCGCCTTCTCCAGGCGATGGGCCCGGTAGAGCGGGGACGGCCGCCACTGCCGGTAGACGTCGAGCACCCCCCCGGGGATGTCGATGTAGCGCTCGGTGCTGACCTCCTGGAGGATCAGGTCCATGGGGAAGAGCGGGGCGAAGTCGTCAGGGCCGGCGGGCTCGAGCGTGCCGGGATGGAGGGCCGGAGGCGGCGGCGAGGGCAGATCGGGGACGATGTTGTACCAGGCCGTCGGCATCTCGCTCTCGTCGAGCAGGAACTTGTGCTGGCGAACCGTCTCATCGATGACCGTCATGGCTTCTCCGTTTCTGTCGGCTAACGAAAGATACTCATCAATGCCCGGCCGGGCACGTTCCTCAGGCCGGGCGGGGGTATCGCCTCACGCGAGGCGGGGATAGCGGCCGGACCAGGGGTCAGCCGCCTCCAGCTGGGACGCCACCCGGATCAGCTGCGCCTCCCTCCACGGGCCGGCCACGACCTGCACGCCCACCGGCAGCCCCGAAGGCGCCACGTGGAGAGGCAGGCTGACGGCCGGCTGGCCGGTGATGTTGTAGACCGCGGTGAAGGCGGCCATGGCCACGATGTCGAGGACCGGCGCCCCGGCCCCGGCGTGGACGGCCTCGAGCAGGCCCACCTTCGGCGGCTCCACGGTCATCGTGGGCGTCACCAGCAGGTCGAACTCGTCATCGAACCGCGCCACGATCGTGCGCGTCAACTGGTGCAGCTCGATCAGCGACCGGGTGAAGACCGCGCTGTCCACGGCCTCGGCGGCCGCGTAGCCGGCCCGGTTGTGCGGCTCGACCCTGGCCCAGTCGATGTCGGGGTACTCGCTCAGGCCCGCATTGACCACATTGAGGAAGGGTTCGAGTCCCGACAGGTCGAAGACATCGGCGGCGATGCGCGAGACCTGATGGCCGAGGGACTCGAGCACCCGCCCGGCATGGTCGACGGCGGCAGCCGGCTCATCGGCCACCGGCAGCCCGAGGGCGGATACCGAGCACAGCGCCACCCGGAGCCGACCGGGGTCGGCACCGACCTCCTCGGCGAATGGGCGCTCCGGCACCGGGGCGTTCCACCAGGCATATGGGTCGGGGGTGCTGATGACGTCGAGGACGGCAGCCGTGTCGGCCACCGTCCGGCTGAGGGCCCCCTCGGTGACCATTCCCTGCCATCCCGGAAAGGTGGCGGGCACCCGACCGCGACTCGGCTTGAGGCCGACCAGGCCGCAGCACGATGCCGGTATCCGGATCGAGCCGCCACCATCGCTGGCGTGGGCCACGGGGAACATGCCGGCGGCCACCGCGGAGCCGGCACCGCCGCTCGACCCACCGGAGGTGTGTCCCGTGTTCCACGGATTTCGGGTGACCCCGAACCGCTCGTTCTCGGTCACGGTGATCGATCCGAACTCGGGGGTGTTGGTCCGGCCGGTGAGGATGAAGCCGGCGCGGACGAAGGCGTCGGCGATCGGCCCGCTGGTGGCGCTGGGGCCCTCGGGGGCGCCCCGGGACCCGTAGGTCACCGGCTGGCCCTCCACCGGGAGCAGGTCCTTGATCGGGAGGGGCACCCCGGCAAAGGGGGGAAGGTCCGCCACGCCGCCGGCGATCCGCTCCCCGAGCGCCCGTGCCTCGGCACGGGCCTCGTCGTCGTTGCGCCAGATCACCGCGTTGAGCTCGGTGTTGCAGACATCGACTCTGGCCAGGCACTCGTCGAGCACCTCGAGCGGGCTGACCTCCTTGGCCCGGATGGCGGCGGCTACGTCCAAGGCAGATGCGAGTTCGTCCATCGGGCCAGGCTAGAGCGCCGAGGCGAGCAGACCAAGTGGCAGCGCGTGTCGATCGCTAGGGCCAGAGACGGTCCCGGAGACCCGAGGCACGGGCGATCGGCCGGTCGATGGCCTCCCGGATCGACTCCTCGCTCCCGATCACCGTCAGACGATCCCGGGCCCGGGTCACTGCCGTGTAGAGGAGTTCGCGGGTGAGGATGGGCGAGCCGGCCGCCGGAAGCGACACCACCGCATGGGGGAACTCCGAGCCCTGGCTCTTGTGGATGGTCATCGCCCACCAGGTCTCCCACCGGTCGAGCCGGGCCGGCGCCACCAGGCGAGCGCCGTCGCCGGTGGCCATGGCCACCCGCAGGCCCCCGGCATGGGCGACGACCACCCCGACATCGCCGTTGAAGACCCGATTGACCGGGTCGTTGCCGGTCACGATGATCGGCGAGCCGAGGCGCCAGCGACCGGCGCTCCGCACCTGGGGCACTGCCTCGGCCACCGCTACCTCGATCCGGTCGCTCCACTGGTAGCTGCCCGACGGCCCGCGCCGGACCGCGGCCAGCACCTTGATGCGGGCGGCGGCTTCGAGGGCGGCCTCTGCATCCCCGGCCACCGCCGCCTCTGCCGCCTCGACGGCGGCCGCCACCACCGCCGTCCGTACCGGGTCCAGATCGTGGCCGGCGGCGTCTGGAATCCAGCGGGCGTCGGGGCGTCCCTCGCCCAGGAGCCCGATGGCCCGGTCCGCGTCGCCGTCACGCACGGCGTCGGCCACCGCGGCGATGGCCGAGTCCTCGGCGAAGCGCCGGCGGCGGCGAAGCTCGGTGACCCGGCCGGCAAGTGGGGCGCCGTCCCAGGCTCCTCCGGTCTCCCCGGCCGGCCCGACCAGGTCGTCCATGACCGTGCCGGCCTCGATGCTGGTCAGCTGGAAGGGGTCGCCTACCAGCACCAGCCGGGCGTCGGGACGGACCGCATCGAGGAGCTTGGCCATCAAGGGCAGCGACAGCATCGACGTCTCGTCGACGATCACCAGGTCGTGCGGGAGGGGGTTCGACCGGTCATGGCGGAAGTGGGTCCGGTCGCCCCTTCCGAGCAGCCGGTGCACGGTGGTCGGGTCGGTGCCGGCCAGTGCGTCGGCCAGTGCCCCGGCGATGACCCCGCGGCCCTGTAGGCCGCCCAGTTGCGCCCGCACTGCCTCCCCCATCCGGGCGGCCGCCTTGCCGGTGGGCGCGGCCAACCCCACCAGCAGGTCATGGCCCTCGGAATGGGCCAGCAGGTGGGCGGCGGCCAGGATGCGTACCACCGCATGGGTCTTGCCCGTGCCGGGGCCGCCGGCGATGATCGCCACCCCCTGGGTCAGTGCCCGCTGCGCGGCCAATCGCTGCAGGTCGCGTTCCATGCCGCCTTCCTCGGCCCCGAACAGGTCGTCCAACGTCCGCTCCAGCATGCCGTCGGGGCGGGGCTCGCCTGGTCCGTCCAGGGCGTGCGCTCCCGACACGTTCCGGCGGGCCAGGTCGCCGGCGACCAACAGCTCGTAGTACCAGTACCGTTGGAGGTACACCCGCCGGCCGTCCCAGACCAGCGGCCGCAGGGACGCGTCGGAGGCCTGTTCGGGAGAGGCAACGATGACCGAGCCCTCCAGGGCATGCGACCAGGCGGTGGTTTCGGGCCAGGGCAGCTCCCGATCCGGTAGTGCCGTGTCGTCACCGTCGAGGACCTGGTCGCGCACCCGCTCGAGCTCGACGCAGACATGACCGAAGCGCGGTGCCCGGGCGGCGAACGCGAGAGCCAGGAGTGCCAACGGCGTCGCCTCGGGCTCGAGACGCTCCACCGCGTCGACCAGCTGCTGCTCGAAGGGGCCGAGCACTCCTGCCTCGACGAACGGCAGCAGCTCGGCCGCCGACCCCGGCCCCGGCGCGCCGCTGACCGTCGGCTCACCTACCCTCATGCCGCCACCGGCCGGCGCCCGTCGAGGAGTTCACTCAGCTCGACGACCATGCCGGGCACCATCGCCCAGTTGAAGACGCCGTGGGGCCGGCCATCGGTGGTGGCCACGCCCGGGCCGGTCATGCCCCGGACGAACAGGTAGGAGGTGCCGCCCAGGTGGGTCTCGGCACTGTAGTCGGGCTGGCGCCATCGGAGATAGCGGTGGAGCGCCACCGCGTAGAGGAGGGCCTGCAGGGGATAGTGGTGCTCGATCATCGCACCGGTGAGCCGTTCGGGCCCGTAGTCATCGGGGAGCGGCACCGCCCCGCGGCGGGTCAGCTGGTTCGTCTTGTAGTCGGCCACGATGAATCGCACCCCACCGTCCTCGTTCCGCACGCGGGCCACCAGGTCGATGGACCCGGTGAGGTAACCGGCCAGTTCGACGTCGATGGCCCCGCCGGCCAGTGCCGCGGCCCAGGGGGCCAGTGGGTCGGACGGTTCGAGGTGGGAGGCCACCAGCCGGCCGATTTCCTCGACCCGGGCAGGCGGCCCGGCCTGCCCCAGCCGTAGGTCGAAGGAGACCTCGTTGAGCCGGTCGCCTTCCGCGAGGTCCGCCAGGCGACGGCCGGAGAAGAGGGCACCGAGTGGCGTCTCGATCGCCGCCCGGAGGCCTTCGACCACCAACCGGGCTCCGTCGGCCCCGTTGAGCGCCCCGGGGTCCGTCGGAGTCAGGTCCAGCCCGCGCCACGAGAGCTCCTCATCGAGGGCATCGCCGAGCTCCGCCTCGAGGGAGGAAGTGGCGAAGTCGACCTTCTCCAGAACTGCATGGACCATCGTGCCGAAGGCCGCTCCTGCCGGGAGGGGGGCGAGTGGCCCGGGAGGAGGGGCACCAGCCGGCGGTGACGCCCCGGCATTGGCGGAATCTGCCGCCACCTCCAGTTCCGGTCGAACGTCCTCCTCGTCCTGCTGCTCGTCGTGGGCCCCACCGTCGGCGAGGGACGGGTCGTAGGGATCGAAGGCACTCGACGCCGCCTGCTGGGTCATCGAGGAGAACGACCAGCGGTGCACCGAGCGATCGAGCACGGTCTCGAACCGGGCGAGCTCGAGCCCCGGCGGCTCCCGATCCGTGTCGGAGTCCTCCCAGCGGATGGGAGACGCGGGACGGTCGTCGATCGGGACCACCTCGATCGTGCCGGGGGCGCGCTCGACGAGCGGTGTCAGCGTATCCACGATGTCGTCGTCGGCCGGGACCGACACCGTGGCCCGTGCGAACGCGTCGGGGTCGATCATCCCCTCGGACCGGGCGAAGAGCACGTGGGCCACCGCCGTCTTCCCGCTGGACGAGGCGTTGGCCCACCACACCACCGTCTGGTGCTGCGCCCGGGTGAGGGCCACGTAGAGTAGCCGAAGGCGCTCTCCGGCCACCTCCACGTCGGCGAGTGCCTTCCTGCGTGAGGCGGACTGCTTGTCCGGCCACGGTTCACCGACGGTCAGGTCACAGGTCCGCACGCCCGAGTCGGGGTCCGTGTAGATCAGCGACTCGCGCTGGGTGGTGCCGAACCGCCACAGCGTGGGGACGCAGACGACCGGGAACTCGAGACCCTTGGCCTTCCAGATGGTCATGATCTGCACTGCGTCCGCCTCGGACTCGATCCGGCGGGCAGCCACGTCCCCCTCGGCCTCGGAGTCGGCGTCGTTCTCGGGCTCGGCGTCCAGGACGGCCAGCAGACCGGCAACGCTGGCCATGCCGTGGGGGACGGCACCGTGCAGGAGCTCGGCGAGGTGGTCGAGGTCGGTCAGATTGCGATCGCCGTCGGGGGCGCCGAGCACCCTCGCCACCACCCCGGTGTCCGCCCACACCCGCGCCAGGACGTCGGCCACGGCGTGGCCGCTCAACAGGGCGGCCCAGTCCGCAAGCTGCTCCTGCAGAGGCACCAGGGCATCGTCGGAGGCGGTAGCGATCTCGTCGGCGCTCCACCCCACGAACCACGACAAGGCGTAGGCGCGCACGGCACGGGCGTCAGACGGGCGGCCGATGGCGTGGAGGAGATAGCGCATCTGGACGGCGGACGGCGATTCGAGCACGTTGCCACTGGTGGCCACCACCGCCGGGATGCCCTCGCCCCGCAGGGCGGTCTGCACCGCGTCGCCCTGTGCGCCGGTGCGGACCAGGACGGCGATGTCCGACGGCCGGACGGGGCGTGGACCGGTTTCGTCCTTCGTCGGCGGCAGAACGGCGGTCTCGAGGAGGTTGTGCACGTATGCGACCAGGTCGCGGTCGATGGCGTGACCGGCCGCCTCGGTGGCCACCTGGGCCCGGTTCTTGTTCCGGGCGATCTTCGATCCGGTGGCCAGTCGGACCACCAGGGTAGGGAGCTCCCCGCCCGCCCCGGTGCGCAGCCGGCGCTCGCGGTTGGCGGGCGCAGGCTCGACCGGAACGAAATCGATGCTGTCGGCGCCGAATGTCGCCCCGTCGAGGAGCGCCTCCAACGCCGTCAGCACGGCGCCGTCGGAGCGCCAGTTGGTGGCCAGGGAGCGGCGTTCGGTGCCGGCTCGGGCCACCGCCCCGAGGTACGCTCCGATGTCCGCCCCGCGGAACCGGTAGATGGCCTGCTTGGGGTCGCCCACGAGCACCAGCGTCGTGCCGCTCCCCTCGGTGCCGAAGAGCGTCGAGAAGATGTCCCACTGGACCCTGTCGGTGTCCTGGAACTCATCGATGAGCGCCACCTTGAAGCGGTTGCGCAGCGTCTCGACCACTGCGGCCGCACCCGGTCCTCGCAGCACGTCACGCAGCTGGACCAACACGTCGTCGAAGCTCACCGACCCACGGGACCGCCGGCGCCGGTCCAGCCTGTCCACCGACTCCCCGACCAGCCGGGTCATCAGCACCTGCTCGGGCAGGGCGCCCTGGTCCTCGCCGCTCGGCTCCAGCCGCAGGTCGGATTGCCCGGCGGCCACCCTGGTGGCCGCGCAGAGCTTGCCCAGAGCGGGGAGGACCCCTGCCTCGACGGCCTCCAGCGACGCCGCGGCCAGCACGTCGGCGCACACCTCGTCGACCAGCTCCTTGGCGTCGTCGACCAGCCGTGTGTCGGGATCGATGCCTACGGTCGCCCCCAGCGTCTGTCGGACCTGCGTCGCGAACCCGTGGATGGTGGTGATGGTGGCGGCATCGAACTCGGTGATGGCCCGCCGCAGGCGCTCCAGCAGCAGCGGGACGTTCCCCCTGACCAGGTGGAGGAGGAGCACGTCGTCCTCGGCCGGGGGCCGGCCGGTTCCGTCCAGACAGGCGGCGGCCTCCACCATGCGGTCACGGACCCGCGCCCGCAGCTCACCCGTGGCGGCCCGGGTGAAGGTGACGATGAGCAGCTCCGAGGGAGGGACGCCGTCCTCGGCGATGTACCGGGTGGCGAGGCCGGCCAGCGTGTAGGTCTTGCCGGTCCCCGCGCTGGCCTCGATGGCCATACTTCCCGTCGGCAGTTGCCCGGCGAGGTCGAACGGTCGGTGGGCCGGCGCGGTCACGGGTTCCCACCGGGGCCTGCGGAGCGGCCGGGGGCGAACGGGGTCGCGGACCGATCGAACGATCCCCACAGGTACTCGGCGAAGCAATCCACCCGCCCCCCGGTGCCTGGCGGGTCACCCGGTCGGGAGGGGAGCGCCATGAGCGCCTGGTAGTCGAGATCGGGGAAGGCCAGCCGAACCGCAGCGTGCTCGCCGTCACCACCGCCCCAGTGGGACACCCAATGGCTCGACCTAGCGGTCGACCGGTGCTGTTCGTAGGAGAGGACGGGGAAGAGTGGGATCGGCTCCCGCATCCCCCGCCAGTAGCAGTCGACAGCTACCTCCAGCGCGGTGCAGGGCTCGATTCCATCGGCCGCGCCGAACCCGGCAGGCACCAGGTCGACTGCCTCGACGACCACCCTGGTGTCGGGCGCCCTCCCGATCACCACCGACCGCCAGTCACCCGAGGGATCCGACGCCGCCAGGGCCATCAGGTCCAACCAGGCGGCCAGGCGATCGACCGGCTGGACCTTCTTGTACTGCACGCGGGCAGGCCCCGGTGTCGCCGGGTCCAGGCGAAGGGGGACGGTTCCCACGATGCGGGTCCGATCGCCCAGCTCGACGTCGACCTCGAATGGCTCGGCGCCACCTTGGCGCACGCCGTGCGCGGTGGCCTCGGCGGTGATGGCGGCCACGATACCGTCCAGCTCGTCCACCAGCTCGTCCTCGAGCACCCCCGGGGGGAGGGTGCCGCGGGCGCGCTCCAGCTCGAGCCAGGCGTCGGGGTCCAGCCCGTCGAGCCGGGCGGCGAGCATGCGGTCCCCGATCTTCCACTTCTCGAGGTCGGTGAGGGCGACCGGCAGGAGGGTCGACAGGCGCTCCTCCTTGCGAGGCAGGCGTGCCTCCAGGGCACGACCGACGAAGGCAGCCACCGGGTGGGCGAGGAAGGAGTGGAGCTCGCCGAGGTCGATGATCTCGGCGCGGTTCGAGGGGAGCAGGTCCACGAGGAAGGGCCGGGCCTGGGCCGTGCGGCGGCGCCTGGTCAGCGCGCCGTCGAGGTCGGACGGGTCGAAGCCCCATGACCCGACCTCCCCCAGTGCCCCCTTGGTGAAGCACTTCTCGTCGAAGGGATGGCGGGGATGACGCACCTCGAGGACATCGGCCACAGCCGAGCGCTGCTCGACGTCGATCAGCGCGAGGACGGCGTCGAAGAGCTCGGCGGCCACCACCGAGCGCGGGATCTCCTGGTTGGTCCGCACATCCTTGCCGTCGCGCACGACCACGAAGTGGTCGCCCGCGGCGAGCACTGCCTCGAGGAGCGCCTGGCGGGCTTCGGCCCTCGGATCGCGGTCCCCGGGACGGGGCGCGGCGGCAACCAGGTCGTCGGCCGCAGGGGCCGGCGAGCCGAATGCAGCCTGGTCCATCCCGAGCACGCACACGACCCGGAACGGCACCCACCGCAACGGGGTCATGGAGGTGATGGTGATGCCGCCACGGAAGAAGTCGGGGCGGCCCACCTTCCCGTCGAGCTGCTCGTCGAAGAGTCGCCGGATGTCGTGGAAGGTCAGGGACACCGACGAGACGGCGTCCTGGCGGGTCGCCGACTCGAGCACCTCGGCGAGGATCCTCTGGAGGCCTTCCATCTGCCAGGCCGCGTCGCGGGGTGCGGCGAACACCTCCTCGGTGACCGTACGCAACGTCGCGACCCAGTCCGCGACCGGCCGCGTCCCGAGCGCTCGGTCGGCGAGGTCGGCCAGGTGGCGGAGTGCCTCGGCCAGCCGGCCCAGGACCTCTACGTCGCCGCCTTCCACCCCGAACGGGGCGATGTCGCCGATGGCCAGGTGCCGGTCGTCGTCGTGGATCGCCGCGCCGAGCAGCAGGCGGTCGAGTGCGGCCTGCCAGGTGTTGGACACGATTGCCTTGGGAATGCCGAAGACGGCGCGCTGGCGGGGGTCGAAACCCCAGCGGACCTCGGTGCCCTCCACCCACTCGGCCATGGTGGCCAGGTCGTCGTCGTCGAACTGGAAGCGTTCGCGCACCGGCGCGAGTGCCAAGAAGTCGAGCACGACCGGTACCTCGAAGCGACCCGCGACCAGCTCGAGGAGCGCGGCGGTCGCGCTGAGCATCGGATTGGTCGTCCGGATCGACTGGTCGGCGATGCGAAAGCGCAGGGGCGGCGCGCCGTGCACCTCCTTTGTCGCGGGCTGCGTGCCGTCAGCCTTCCCCGGGTCGGCCGGCCGGCCGAATACCGCCTCGACAAGGGGAGCGAATCGGTCGAGGGCCGGGCACAGGACGAGGATGTCCTCCTCGGTGAGGTCCGAGCCCGGCTCGGCGAGCAGGTGGAGCAGTGCGTCACGAAGCGCCTGCACCTGGCGCAGCGGGCCGTAGCAGGCGTGGAAGCGGATCGATCGATCGGTCGGCTCGACCGGGCCGGGCCGGGGCGCCGCATCGGTGCCGATGTCGTGCTGCAAGCGCCCGAGCAGCGTGGTGGGGGGTCGGATGCCCAGATCGGGGTCGACCCGCTCGATCGGAGGGAGTCCGGCGGCCTCGGCGTCGGCCAGCAGCAGGGCCGTGTCGCGCGGGAGCCGGCCCCACGACCGGAGCAGTGGTTGCTCGACGGGCTCGGCCGTCCGGGCCCGGAGTCGGCCGCCATCGAGATGGCAGGGCTGGAGCAGGAAGAGGTGGACGTCGTGCTGCACGGCCACCGCCTCGGCCAGCTCGAGGAACCCCCCGCTCGGGAGCAGGGTGAAGCCGAACAGGAGCAGCCGAGGGGGCAGGTCCAGCGGGAGTGTGCCGGCGCGGACCCGGTCGACCAGTGTGGGGAGCCGCTCCGGGGGGCTCTCCTCGCCGACTTCGTGCCGGACCAGCTGCCAGAGCCGGGGCTGCCAGGCCGCGTGCGCGTCGATCTCCACACCGCGGCCGTCGCGGAAGTCGCCGGAGGCCCACGAGCGGATCATGTCCGGGCGATGGAGGTGGTAGCGGTCGAAGAGGTCCGCCACCCGACGGGACCTGGCGAAGCGCGACGCGCCCGGTGGCAGGGCGACGAAGCCCGCGAGATCGGGGTCGTCGCCGGCACGCTCGGTGACGGCCAGCACCGACCACACCAGCCGGTCGATGATCCACGGATCGGCCCGGGGGTCAGCCCGCTCGGCGTTCAGGACCCGGCTGCGCAGGGTGCCGGGATAGGCCCGCTCGATGTTGGCGGCGATGCCGTCCGCCCGGTCCGGGCCCGAGTTGCCCAGGTGGCGGGCCAGCTCGAGCGTCAGCCACCGCCGCATCCCGTCCGAGGGCACCGCCAGCCACTCCGGTGTCATCGGGTCCAACCGCTCGTCGGCCATGACCTTGGCAAGGCGGGCAGCGAGGGGTTCGGGCCGCCCTGCCGAGTACAGGTGCATCATGGTGAAGGACCCTACTCACCGCCTGTGACTCTCTTCGTCGGCCGACCACCTTGCCGGCTGCCACCGGGCACGCATCAACCCGTTCCCAGCTCAGAAGTGGTAACAAGGATCCAAGCACACTCGCGTGCGGTGAGTCCTGGGAGGAACCGTGGGACATCTGTTGGCGGCCACAGCGAACGGGGGGGCCTCGTTCGGCTTGTTCCTGATCATCTGGATCATCGCCTACGTCGTGTTCGCCCTCGGGGTGTACGGAACGTTCAAGAAGGCCGGGCAGCCCGGCTGGGCGGCCTTCGTCCCCATCTACAACTTCATCATCATCTTGAAGATGGTGGGCCGCCCGGTGTGGTGGGCCTGGTCCCTGCTGTTGCCGATCGTCCCGTTTCTCGGGTCCATCGCCTTCCTCGTCATCTACATCATCGTCCTGCACGACGTCTCGAAGAGCTTCGGCCACGGTGGCGGGTTCACGGTCGGGCTGGTCCTCCTCAACGTCATCTTCTGGTACATCCTGTGGCTCGGCAAGAGCCAGTACCGGGGCCCGGCCGCCCTGGCCGGCGCGGGCGGCTACCCCGGCCAGCCCCCACCGGCGGGCGGCTACCCACAGCAGCAGCCGGGCTACCCACAGCAGAACCCCTACTACCCACCGCCTGGTCAGGCTCCACCTCCTCCCCTGCCGGGCTACCCACCCCAGCAGCCGGGACAGGCACCGCCTCACCCCGGTCAGATGCCGCCGGCACCGCCGCCTCCCCCCGGTCAGATTCCGTCGGCACCACCGCGTCCCCCTGGTCAGATTCCGTCGGCACCGACGGCACCGCCGCCGCCTGGCGACCTGCCACCCCTGCAGTAGGCCTCCCCGCACGAAGGGAGCGCATGCACGGCTGTTCCTCGCCGTCGACGCGCACCGTCAGCGCAGCCGGCCTGTGCGTCGGGTCACCGCGGCCGGGTCGCCGCCTCCAGGAGCCCGCCGGGGACGGTCTCGAGGGTGTGGAGGATCGCCTCGGCCAACGTACGAGCGGACACCGGATCGAGTTCGACGGCCACCCGTGCGCCCGCCCCAAGGGCCGGGTTGAGCAGGTCGACGTTCAAGGTGTGCTCGGCCTGGGCGTGGGCGGGATGATCGAAGTAGACCGTGGCGTCGGTGACCGGGAACCAGCCCCGGGGGCCCTTGCCGCTGCCCTGCACGGTCAGCGTGATGGTCTGGTACGTGCACATGGCGATCTCCTGTCAATGGGTGGTGAGGTGGCGGCCGAAGAAGGCCCAGATCCGCTTCCAGCCCTCGGTTGCCGCGTCAGGGCGGTAGCTGGGTCGGTCGGGGGCGAAGAAGGCATGGCCTGCACCGTCGAAGGTGTGGAACTCGAACTCCTTGCCCGCAGCGGTGAGGGCCCGCTCGAGCTCCTCGACCTCAGCCGGTGCCGGGTACTGGTCCTCGGCACCGAACAGTCCGAGCAGCGGGCACGACAGGTTCGGGGCCAGGTCGACGATCGGGCCCACGCGGAGCGGCATACCCTCCGGAGGGCTGGCGACGACGAAGGCCCCGTAGCAGTCGACGGCGGCATCCAACTCGAGGCTGCACGCGGCCAGAAACGACTGCCGGCCGCCGGAGCAGTACCCGATCGAGGCGATTCTCCCATTGGAGGAGTCCAGCGAACGCAGGTGGGCGGCCGCGCCGGCGACATCACCGACCAGGCGCTCGTCGGGCACGCCACCATGCGCCCGTGCCGCCGCGGCCGCGTCGTCGGGGCTGGCGCCCGGTGCCTCGCGTGAGTACAGGTTGGGACAGACGGCCAGGTAGCCGTGGGCGGCGAATCGTCTGGTGATCTCCTTGGTCGCCTCGTCGTACCCGGGCATGTGATGGATCACCACGACCCCGCCGGTCGGCACCCTGCCCAGGGGCTGGGCCAGATAGGCCTCGATGGGGTCATCCCCGTGCCCGCGGATCTGTACCGTCTGCGCCATCATTGCGTCGTTCATCGTCGATCGGGCCCTGTCTGTCGTCGTGATCCGGTGTGCAGCATGCCTGACCGCTGCCCGCTACGCGTTTGCGTCATCATCCAGCGCGCTCCGCGACTCACGCAGCCGGGTCGACGTGGCTGCCCGCTCGTCCCGGAATGCGCCGATCCGGGCCAACGCCACGTCGAGCCTGGCCACCAGTTTCTCGTTGGCCTCGATGGCTTCGTCGAGCAGCCGGCGACGTCGGGCCGCCGGGACGTTGCCGGCCCGGTACTCGGATCGGACGCGGTCGAGTACATCGATGTCCTCGGTCTCCAGCACCACCCTCACCTCGGCCAACGAGAAGCCCAGCAGCTCCTGGAGGTCGCGGATGCGGGTCACCCGTGCCATGTCGGTGGCCGAGTAGAGGCGCTCTCCCCTTCCCCGGTAGCTGCTCGGGCTGATCAGGCCCTGCTCCTCCCAGTAGCGCAAGGTCCGGGTGGTCAGTCCGGTGAGCTTGGCCACCTCCCCGATGCGCAGGACCACCGGTGGCGCCTCGGCGGCGGCGTTCCGCGTGATCACGTCACCACCCCCACGGCAGTCGCGCCCTTCAGAGGGCCATCGGTGGCGTCGACGGACTCGGGCCCGTCCGGCTCGGAGTAGACGTAGCGCCCGCCCCGGAGCCACGAAGCCCCTGCTGCCAACAGGCTGACGAAGATGGCGAAGTCGAAGGCGGCGTGCAGCCCGGCCCGGAACGGTGCGCTGATCAGCCCGGGGAAGAAGCTCCGGCCCGTGAGTGCCGCCTGTTGGACCGTCGGCAGCTGGGCCAGCTGGTGGGCACCGATCAAGTGCCGTATCGGGTCGTAGCCGAGGAACGCGGCGAACAGGGTGGAGACCGCAGGCAGGTGGGCGGCCTGCTCGGCTGCTGCCGGCGGGACCCCGTGCGCCACCAGGCCCTGGAAGAGGTTCCGGGTGAGCGATGAGCTCAGGCCGATGATCATCAGCGAGAAGAAGATGCCGATGGACAGGACCTGTGCGGAGTTCTGGAAGGTGGTGTTCATGCCGGATCCTGCGCCGCGGTGCTGCGGGGGCAGGCTGTTCATCACGCCGGCCCGGTTGGGCGATCCGAACGACGCCATGGTCATCCCGGTGAGCAGGAGCAGGACGGCGAACGCCCAGTAGGGGAAGTCGATCGGCAGGAACTCGAGCAGGAAGAAGCACAGCGCCGACCCGAGCATCCCGCCGGTGGCGAAGGGACGCGCCCCGTAGCGGTCGGAGAGCACGCCGGACACCGGTCCGGCGACCAGGAACCCGAGGGTAAGCGGGAGCATGGCGATGCCCGCCCACAGGGGGGTGACGCTGAAGGCGTAGCCGTGCAGAGGCAACCAGATCCCCTGGAGCCAGATGATGAGCATGAACATCAGCCCGCCACGGCTGAGAGCGGCCAGGAAGCTGGCCAGCACCCCGCTGGTGAAGGCCCGGATCTTGAACAGCTGCAGCCGGAACATGGGCTGGGGGACCTTGGTCTCGATGATGCAGAACACGACGAGGAACGCGACCCCGAGGGCCAGCGAGCCCAAGACCATGGGATTGGTCCATCCCATGGTCTTGTGGCCGTAGGGCTCGATCCCGTAGGTGATGCCGATCGTGACCAGGACCAGGCCGACGGCGAAGGTGATGTTGCCGGGCCAGTCGATCCGTGCCGGGCGGCGCGGGGAGACCTCCCGCAGCCGGAGGTAGCCGAAGATGGTGGCGAACAGCCCGATGGGAACCGACACCAGGAAAATCAGCCGCCAGTTGATCGGCGCCAGGACTCCACCGAGGACCAGGCCGATGAACGACCCGCTGAAGGCGGCCGCCTGGTTGATCCCGAGTGCCAACCCCCGTTGATTGTCGGGGAACACGTCGGTCAGGATGGCCGCCGAGTTGGCCATCAGCATGGCGGCGCCCACTCCCTGGAAGATGCGCATGACGATCAGATAGATGCCGGCGGCGTGGCCGGTCATCCATGTGATGCTGAGCATCAGCGAGAAGAAGGTGAACACGGCGAAGCCGAGATTGTAGGTGCGCACCCGCCCGTAGATGTCGCCCATCCGGCCGAGGCTCACCACCAGGACGCTGGTGACCACCAGGAAGCCCAGGATCATCCAGAGCAGGTAGAAGGTGTTGCCGGGCTCGAGCGGGTCGATGCCGATGCCGCGGAAGACGTCCGGAAGGGCGATCAACACGATGGAGCTGTCGATGGTGGCCATCAGCATGCCGAGGGTGGAGATGAACAGCGCGATCCACTTGTAGCCCTCGGGTACGGCCGACAGGCCGCTCACCTGCTCGGGACCGGGTACGCCTGCACCAGGGGCGGTGGCGGCCCTCGATGATGCCAATCGCTGCAGGCCGGCCATGGTACTCCCGGATTCCGGTGGATTTCGTGAACGTCAACTTATATTAACGTGCACGTCAATCCCTACACGCCCGGGCCGTCGGGGGTCGCGCCGCCCTGTCCGCGCCCGGCGCGGCCGACCGACTCCTCGCCGAGGCACCGGTCCGGGCCGGGCCGGGCCGGGAGTGGCTTATCGTCGGGGTCTGTGACGACGGAATTTCGAGCACACCGGTCGGGCCGCCACGGGTTCGGAGCAGCGCTTTCGAGGCTGGGCGGGTTCGGCGTGCTGGTGGTGGCCGGTGCTGCCCTGACCGGTTGCGGAAGCTCCCTCCTCGGGACCACGTCGACAACCCCCGCCCCTTCGGCTTCGACCACTCCTGCGTCCACATCGGCAACAACCGCACCGCTCAACGGCGAGGTGGCGGTGGCGTTCCCGGTCGTCGGGTGCACGACCGCCTCCGCCGCCACCGGAGGGAGCCGCACCGGAGGGAGCACGGGAGGGAGCACGGGAGGCGGCGGCACCACGAGCACCCAGGGCTGGAACCCGACCATTCTGTTGGCACCGATCCCGACGGCGTTGGTGGGCAAGGTCGAGTTCTACTCCGACGGGGCCCACACCGTGTTGGGGCCCACCGGTTGGACGTGTTCGGTGATCACCTCGAACCAAGGTGCCATCGTTCTGGTGGTCTACCCGGCCGACGACCCCAACCCCCCGATCAGCGGCATCCCGGCCGCCGGGTCCGAAGGCGTCTTCGCCACGTTCGACAGCACCGGCCATGCTCAGGGTGCGGCACTGGTCTGCCCGTTCTTCACGATCCCCTCCTGGCAGCAGAAGGAGGCGGACTGCTCAGGGTCCAAGCCGGCCGGCGAGCAGGCGTCGATGTCCACGCCGGACGTCGTCTCCGTCACCGACCCCGCCGGCGTGGTGGGGAGCCTCGAGGGTTCGGGTGGGGTCTTCCCGGTCACCGGAACGGTGATCTTCCCCCAAGTGGTACCGGCCGTCACCGACGGCAGCAGCGTCGACATCGCCGAGGAGTCGTGCTCCCTCACCGCCACCGCCCTGTGTCCGACCATCCTCTCCGATTTCGAGGTGCGCGAGTTCCCGGTACCCGCCTCCGCCGGTCGATAGTCCTCGTCACACCGGCGCTCGCCGCCGTCGCCGTCGCCGTCGCCGGGCCCCGTCGGCGCACCACCGGAGGCTCCCGCCGACGCGAAAACCATGGCCTAATCAGGGATTCGCCCACTCCCAGGGGGCTTGCGAACACACTCCGCGAAACTTGTTGACCGGCCCCCGGAACCACCATAGGTTCGGCCGGGGCAGTCGCGGTGTGAGGGGTCAGCGGCGGTTGCTCTCGACAGGGGCACACTCGGTCGATGCCGAAGGTTTCGCCTTCGATCTACGGCGACGGGGCGCCATCAGGTTTCTTGGGGCACACCTGGAGGGGACAAATGTCGAGCGATCAAGAAGAGCGCAAGGGAGCCGCAGTGGTTCCCGGGTCCGACGGAATCGGTTCGGGGCACACGTCCCAGCCACGCAGTGCCAGGTCGCGTCGACGTGCCCCGCGTGGCTCGGCGGGCATGATGCCGGCACTGGGGAGCGCGGGCGTGGCCGAGGTCGCGACCACCGACGTCGGCGCCCACCGAGAGCGTGCCAGAAGCACCCGGCTGCAGCGGGTGGCCATGGTGCTGGCCCCGGTGGCCGCACTCCTGATCCTCCGGGACGTCTTCGACCCGGGTGCGTCCCTTCCGGTCCCCCACTTCCCGGCGTCGCTGCAGCCCCTCCTGCCGGCGATGGTCCTGATCACGGTGTTGGCTCTGGTCATGGTGGTACCACTGCTGGCGGCCGGCCGATCGCCCCACATCCTCTACCGTCCCGACGAGTTGAAGATGACCTTCGACGACGTCCGGGGATCGGAGCCACTGGTCGAGGAGGTCACCAAGACTCTCAACCTGTTTCTGGCCCACCGGACCTTCGCCGAGCAGATGGGCGGTTCACCGCGCAAGGCAATCCTGTTCGAAGGCCCTCCGGGCACCGGCAAGACCTACATGGCCAAGGCCATGGCCGCCGAGGCCGGGGTGCCGTTCCTCTTCGTCTCCTCATCGGCCTTCCAGTCGATGTTCTACGGCCAGACCAACCGCAAGATCCGGGCCTACTTCAAGGCACTGCGGAAGCATGCCCGACGCGAAGGTGGAGCGATCGGCTTCATCGAGGAGCTCGACGCCATCGGCGGCGCCCGTGGGAGTGGGCAGCGCCAGGGCGAGGGCATCCCCGGCGTGGTCAACGAGCTGCTCATCCAACTCCAGTCCTTCGAGCAGACGCCGTTGTCACTGCGCCTGAAGGGTGTGCTCATCGACGCGGTGAATACCTGGCTGCCCGGTCATCGCCGGCTCAACAAGCCCGCACACGTCCCGGCCAACATCTTGGTGATCGGCGCCACCAACCGTGCGAGCGACCTCGACCCGGCCCTGCTGCGCCCCGGCCGCTTCGACCGGAACATCTACTTCGGGATACCCAGCCGGTCGGGTCGTCGGGACATCATCGACTACTACCTGGGCAAGAAGGCCCACGACACCGATCTGGACGATCCGTCCCGGCGCGAGACCCTGGCCGCCATGACGTCGGGGTACTCGCCGGTGATGATCGAGCACCTGATGGACGAAGCGCTGGTGTGGGCCCTGCGTCGGGGAGCAACCAAGCTCTCGTGGAACGACCTCCAACACGCCAAGATGACCGAGGAGATCGGCCTGGCCCAGCCCGTCGAGTACACCGAGGCCGAACGGCGGACGATCGCCACCCATGAAGCAGGCCACGCCACCGTGGCCTGGCTGGTGGGCAAGGGTCGCAAGCTCGAGGTGCTCACCATCATCAAGCGCAAGGACGCCCTCGGACTGCTCGCCCACTCCGAGGAGGAGGAGCGGTTCACCCAGACGAAGTCCGAGGTCAAGGCCCTGATCGACATCGCTTTCGGGGGCATGGCGGCCGAGGAGCTGTTCTTCGGTGAAGCCTCCACCGGGGTGGCCGGCGACCTGCAGGCGGCCACTGTCAACGCCTGTCAGATGGTCGGCCTCCTGGGCATGGGCAAGACGCTGGTGTCCTCGGCAGCCCTGGAGTACCCGTCCGGCGGCATCGTCTCCAAGGTGCTCTCCACCGACGCCGGCCGCGCCGAGGTCGAAGGCGTCCTGGCGGCCGCCAAGGAGTCGGTGGCCCACATGCTCGAGGAGCATCGCAACGTGGTGGAGGCCCTCCGTGACGCCCTGCTCGACCGGGAGGAGCTGATCGGGGACGACATCCTCGAGGCGATCAGAGGCGCGAAGGCTCAGGCCTCCCCGGCGGATGAGGGGGTCCGGACCACCAGCCGCGGAGGCACCAAAGTCGGAGCGGCAAGCACACAGCTTCGCAGTTGAGCCGCATCCCGGGCCCACGGGCGGCCACCGGGTGTCACCAGAGGGCGTTCCAGTCCTCCGGTGACAACCGGCCCACCGGCGAGGACTCCGGGTCGCGGGGGACCCGCACCATCTCGACGTCGATCCAGGTCGGCTGATCGAACCCCGCCTGCTTCCAACGACCGAGCGGCACCGACTTCCAGTCGCGGCTCTTCGCCCCACCCTGGGAGTACCCCGGGCGGACCAGCAGATGGGTCGGTGAACCGGCCACCACGACGCAGCGACGGGACTTGCCGTCCAGGTCCGGCTGGTCGGCGTCGACGGAATCGAATGGCACCCAGGCGAACACGACGCCGGCCGCCCATGGATCGTCGCGGTCGAACTCCTCCTCCTGGGCCGGCGTGAGCGCGGCGCGGCGGGTCAGGCGTGGGGCGACCCCGACGACCGGTGCCTTCGCCTCGACCGGGCCGGCACCGGGCTCCGCCGACGCGCTCGACCGCTCCATCTTCTTGGCCCGCCGCACCTGCTCCGCCGCCACACGTGCCGTTTCCTGCTTCTTGCGGCGCTCCTCGGCATCCCGCTGCTTCTTGAGACGGCGCGCCTCACGTTGCTCCGGGGTGACGGTGCTGCCCTCCCGAGGGGCACGCTCCGGCCCGGCGGGGGTGTCCCCGCGCTCGGACCAGTCGGTCAGTCCATACCGCTCCTCGGCAGCCAGGAGCCCGAAGCAGAGGTCGGAGGCGGGCATGTCGCCGTCGGCCACCGAGGCCAGCATGACCGCGATGGTGACGTCGGAGACCGACTCGCGGACCTTGTCGATCGCCTCCCTGAGCTGTTCATCGGTGGGGTCGTCCGAGTGTTCCCCCAGCAGCTCGATGGTCTTGGACAGGCACTCGTCGCTGATGACGGCGGCCAAGTAGGGCAGGGCGGGCCGGTACTGGGTCCGGCCGACGGCGGCAACCGGGTCGGGGTGCTTCCGCAACGCGTTGAGGGCATTGGCGACCGGCTTGGGAGTCTGGAACCGAGGATCCGACGTCCGGGCCAGCGCAGCCTTGAGCTCGTCCCTGCCGACCTTGGCGACGGCGCAACGAAGCATCGTCGCACGGTCGCTGTCGGTGATCACGCCTTCCATCTGCTGGCCCTCTCGAGTACGTCGGTCCCTGCCGGGTGAACCGGCCCGCTCATCTTCGCAGAGGAACACGGCCGGCCCACATCGCCGGGCACCCACCCACGGGCGCCACCGCCGGGGACCTGGCACGTCCACGCCCGAGGTTGGGGATCGGCTGTGCCGCCCGGCCCGGCGCGGGCGATACTGACGACATGCAGTCGGGCCGGCCGGACACCCCCTCGGGGCGAGCAGACCTCGGGCCCGGGACCGCGCCGGGCGCAGTACCCGGCACGGCGCCAACACGGCCCGGGGCCGCGCCGGAGGGCCCGGGGCCGTTCATCGCCTTCATCGAGTCCGAGCGACCCGGCGGGCTGGTGGCCCACTGGGACTCGCGTCGCCGTCGTAAGCACGCGGAGCCGGGAGGACCGCCGGGCGGCACCTGGTGGGCGCCCGGGGCACGGGGCTGGTGGATCGGCATCCTGTTCGCCGTCGGCTCGGCACTCTTCGCCCTCGGCGCACTCCCCGGTTACCCCGATGCCGTCGGCACCCGTGTCGACGCCGTCACCTTCTTCATCGGCTCCCTCTTCTTCACCACCGCCGCGTTCCTGCAGTACCGGGAGTCGGTCGACGCGGCCAACGGCGGGCCGGCACGCGGGTGGCGACGCGTCTTCGCCTTCCACCCCGGGAGGATCGACTGGTGGGCCACGGGCATCCAACTGGTCGGCACGCTCTACTTCAACATCTCCACCGGCAATGCCGTCCGGGTCGAGCTGACCGCCCAGGCGACGTACCATCACGTCTGGAGGCCGGACGCCCTGGGGTCGGCGTGCTTCCTCGTCGCCAGCGGCCTGGCCTGGTTCGAGGTGTGCCACGGGTGGTTCGCCTGGTCTCCGGGCCGCCTGGCCTGGTGGATCACCTTCCTCAACCTGATGGGCTCGATCGCCTTCGGCGGCTCGGCGGTCGCCAGCTATGTCGTCCCGGCGACCGGGCAGATCCGCAACGCCGAACTCTCCAACCTGGGGACGCTGATCGGCGGGTTGTGCTTCCTGGCCGGTGCGATCCTCCTGCTGCCCGAGCGCACCGAGGGCTCGCCGGAGCCCTGAGCGCGGCAGCTCACCGATCCGTCGACCACCACCCTCGTCTGCCGATGGCACCCCGGACACTACCTACACTTGTCCGATGCCCACTCCAGTAGGTCCGGTGCCGCCCGACCCGAACGATCCCGACCTGTGGGACTGGGGCGAGGACGAGGACGAGGACGACCTTGGTCCCCGTCGCCACCTGTTGCGCCTTCTTCTTGTCGGCATCATCGTGTTGGCGCTTGTACTTCTGCTGGTCGTCAGCGTCCTGTAGCCGGCTCCGGGGGCGACGGTGGCGAGCGTGTGCCCCGGACGCCCTTGGAGTAACCCCCGCTGAACGAACAACACACCCATCAAGTGCTGGTCACCCCACTTCCCGGCTCGGGACCATCGGCCCTACCGGGGGCCGGTGGGCAGGACGAGGATTGACACATGGCACCAGCCGATCCGGATAGCGAACCGTCCACGAACCGGGCAGCCGGGTGCACGGGGTCCCTGGGTGGTGGGTGCCCGTGACCAGCGTCGACATCCGCTCGCCCGGGCCCGCTGCAGCCGGTGGGCGACCGCCGGCCGTCGAAGTACGTGGGCTCACCAAGCACTACGGCGACCTCGTCGCCGTCAAGGAGATCGACTTCTCGGTGGCCCAGGGCGAAGTGTTCGCCTTCCTTGGTCCGAACGGTGCGGGGAAGTCCACCACCATCAAGATGCTCTGCACCCTGGCCCACCCGACCTCGGGTCGGGCAGTGGTCGCCGGCTACGACGTGGTCTCGAGGGCCAAGGCCGTCCGCAGGCACATCGGGCTGGTCTTCCAGGAGCAGACCCTCGACGACCAGCTCACGGCCGAGGAGAACCTCCGCTTCCACGCCGTGCTGTACGGCGTCCCCCACGACCAGGTCGACCAGCGCATCACCAGGGTCATGGACCTGGTCGCCCTGTCCGACCGGCGCAAGGACCTGGTGTCGACGTACTCGGGCGGGATGGCCCGTCGGCTGGAGATCGCCCGCGGCATGCTCCACACGCCGAGGGTCCTGTTCCTGGACGAGCCGACCATCGGTCTCGACCCCCAGACCCGGGCACTCATGTGGGAGGACGTCCTGCGCCTCCGGCAGGAGGAGGGCGTGACCATCTTCCTCACCACGCACTACATGGACGAGGCGGAGTACGCCGACCGGATCGCCATCATCGACCAAGGCACCATCGTGGCCCTCGACACCCCCGACGCTCTCAAGGCCCTGGTGGGGGCGGACACGGTGGCCCTCGAGACGGCGGACGACGATGCGGCGCTGGCCTCACTGAAGCGGGCGGGCTATACGGCGGAGCGCACCGAAGGCGGCCTCACCGCATTCGTGGCCGACCAGGAGGCTGCCGTCGGTCCCCTGGTGGCAGCCGTCGGAGTGCCGGTGCGGACCGTGCGGGCCCACCGTCCCACCCTCGACGACGTGTTCCTCCACTTCACCGGACGCGAGATCCGGGAGCAGCACGCCGATGCCATTCCCATGTTCGCCCGGGCCCACGGCGCCCGCAGGCACTGAGGAGGAGCGATGACCACGCTGTCCACCGCCGGCCCGACCACTCCGGCCATCCCGCCCGCCCCGGCCACCGCGCCCCCGGCGCCCGACACCCGGCTCTCCCAGGAGATCCGGGTGGCCGGCATGGTGTGGGAACGCGAGCTCATCCGCTACACCCGGAACCGGACCCGGATCGCGAGCGGTCTCATGCAGCCGGTCCTGTTCCTCTTCGTCCTCGGCTACGGCATGGGATCGCTGGTGGGGAGCACCGGTGGATTCGACTTCCGCAAGTTCGTCTTCCCCGGTGTGGTCGCCATGAGCGTGGTCATGACCGCCATGTTCTCGGCCATCTCCATCGTGTGGGACCGTGAGTTCGGCTTCCTGCGCGAGATGCTGGTGGCGCCGGTGAGCCGCATGGCCCTGGTCCTGGGCAAGACGGCCGGCGGGGCCACCGTCGCCGCCACCCAGGGGACCATCATGCTGGTGCTGGCCCCGCTGGTCGGCGTCCGCCTCACCCCACTGCTCGTGGTCGAGGTCATCGCCCTCGAGCTCCTGATGGCAGTGATGACGACCACCTTCGGGGTCTTCGTGGCCAGCCGGATCCAGAAGATGGAGGCGTTCCAGGTCGTCATGCAGATGCTGCTGATGCCGATGCTGTTCCTGTCCGGAGCGCTCTTCCCCCTCAACAACCTGCCGAAGTGGTTGACGGTGATCACGAGGATCAACCCGGTCACCTACGCGGTAGCCCCGCTGCGCCAGGTGGTCTTCGCCGCCCAGGACATGACCCCGGCAGCCCAGGCCCGCTTCGCCGCCGGTGTCACCGTCTTCGGCCACACGCTGCCGATCGTGGTCGACGTGGGCGTCGTGGTCGCCTTCTCCCTGGTCTTCTTCGGCCTCGCCGTCCGGGGACTGTCCCGGACCGAATGAGCACGCTCGCCCCCGCCATGGACCCATGACGCCCCAGGCGGAACCGAGTGCCCGCCATGGAGATTGACGGTTGCGTCTGCATCGTCACCGGGGCATCCTCGGGGATCGGTGCCGCCACGGCCCGCCTGCTGAGCGGGCTCGGGGCCAGGGTCGTCCTCGCCGCCCGGCGAACGGAACGCCTGGAGGCCCTGGCCGCCGAGCTGCCGGGCTCGCTGGCCGTCACCACCGACGTGACCGTCGCCGAGCAGGTCCACGGGCTGGTCGACCGGACCGTCGACACCCACGGCAGGGTCGACGCACTGGTGAACAACGCCGGGCAGGGCCTGCACGTCCCCCTCGAGGAGCTGGACCCGGCCGACCTCCGGGCCGTCTTCGAGCTCAACGTGGTCGCTCCGCTGGTGGGCATGCAGGCGGTGCTCCCCGTCATGCGAGCGGGATCGGGTGGGGCCGTCGTCAACGTGAGCTCGGCGACCTCCCTGCGGGTCTTCCCGGGGCTCGGCGGCTACTCGGCCACCAAGGCAGCGCTCAACATGCTCTCCCAGGTCGGACGGCTCGAGCTGGCCGACGCGGGCGTGACGGTGTCCGTCGTCTACCCCTCGGTGACCGCCACCGAGTTCCACAGCCGGCTCCGGGCGGGCCACCTGGTCAGTGGAGCCCGACGCATCACTCCCGACCCACCCGAGCTGGTGGGACAGGCCATCGCCTTCGCCCTCCGCAGCGGTGAGGCCCACGTGCTGGTCCGCGATCCACCACTGCCGATCGTCCCCGGCGAGAGCGAGGGCTGGGGCGCCCTGCTCGCCCGCCAGGCTCCCGGCGCCGCTTCCACACCGGCGCCGCACGAGCCGGACGGTAACCCTGGCGGACGGCCATCCGAAGGGGGCGGCGGGGGGCACCCGAGGTGATCCTGGTGACGGCGGCCAACGGTCGGACCGGCCGGAACGTGGTCCGCGCCCTGGTCGGCGCCGGGCACCCCGTCCGCGCCTTCGACATCGCCACCGGGGTGGAACAGCTCGTGGACGAGGGAGCGACAGAGGCCCGTGTCGGCGATCTGCTCGAGCCGGCGGACGTGGGCCGGGCCGTCGACGGCATCGAGTCGGTCGTCCACGTCGGCCCGCCGATGCACCCCCGCGAGGCCGAGATGGGGCATGCGGTGGTGAGCGCCGCACGCAGGGCCGGGGTCGCCCACTTCGTGCAGTTCTCGGTCACCCACCCCCAACTCGAGCCGCTCTTGAACCACCAGGCCAAGCTGGCGGTCGAACGGGCGGTCCTCCTGTCGCGGATGCCGTTCACCATCCTCCAGCCCATGCACTACATGCAGAACATCGACGTCGCCCGCGTGGTTGCCGAAGGGGTCCTGCGCCAGCCGTACGGGATCGGGACACCCCTGGCCCACGTGGACCTGGAGGATGTCGCCGAGGTGGCGGCCGCGGTGGTGGGGAACGCCGACCACCACTACGCGACCTACGAGCTCTGCGGTCGGGATTTCCTCACTGCCACCGAGTTGGCGCAGGTCATGTCGGCCGAGTCCGGCCGGCCCGTCACCGCCGAGATGGTTCCCTTCCCGGTCGGAGCCGCCGACGGTCCCCGGGCATCCGAAGCGGACGACTACCGCCTCGACGCCATGCACCGCCTGTTCGACCACTACGGCCGCTACGGGATCACCGGGAACCCCAACGTGCTCGGTTGGCTGCTGGGCCGTCGGCCGACAGGCTTCGACGAGTACGTGCGCCGCAGCCTGGCAACGCACTGATCGGAACAACCCCACAGGCTTCACATCCGCCCGTAGCGGAAGAACAGGCACAGTTCGGGTGTTATATGGGGGGATCGTCCACCGAGGGCGGTCTGCGCCGACAACGAAAGGGGCGAAGAGCAATGGATCACGAGCAGGCCGAGCAGGTGGCAGGCGAGCACACGGCAGGCGAGGCGGCCGGTATCGACCGGTCGGCGGAGGGGCGCGAGGTGGTCACCCCCGGTGACGCCCTCCGGTCGCTTCCGGCAGAGGCCCACGAGCGGGGTACGCGCTTCGTGTCCGCCCAGGCCATGCAGGCCCGCCTGTTCTCCGTCTACGACGCAGCAGCGGCGGCGGAGGACGCTCTCTCCCTCGTGCAGAACCAGCTCACGCTCACGCTCAATCGGAGCTACTACGACGCCGAGGAGATTGAGGCCATGGCGGTCCAGTTGGACACGCTGCTCGCGCTCGACTCGATCGACCTGGCCGAGAGCGTCTCCGAGGAGTAGGCGGTGCACCCGGGCCTGGCAGGGCTCCGGGGCCTGGCAGGGCACCCCCGGGTGAGGGGCCCGTCGGCTCAGGAGTTCCGCCGGGTCAGCCGGCCAGCTCCTTGACCTTGGCGATCAGCTCGACCGGCTTCTGGTCGCCGAGCGGCACCGGGATCACCTGGAGGTGGGTGGCGCCGGCCTCCGCGAAGGCGGCGATGCGCTCGGCCACGTAGCTCTCGGGACCACAGAGGGACGTGGCCTCGAGCAGTTCATCGGGAACCAGCGCCTCGGCCTCTGCCTTCTTGCCGCTCAGGTACAGGTCCTGGATCTTCTCGGCCTCCTCCTCGAAGCCGTAGCGCCGCACGACGTCGTTGTAGAAGTTCCGCCCCTTGGCCCCCATGCCGCCCACGTAGAGCGCCACCATCGGCCGGGCCAGATTGCGCAGCCCGATGACCTCGTCGCCCTCGCCGATGGCCAGCATCCCGCCCACGGTGATCTGCAGGGGCCCGAGGGTCGGGTCGCGCTTGGCCTCGCCGGCATCGAGGGAGGGGCCCCAGACCGCCCGGGCCTTCTCGGGGACGAAGAGCATCGGGATCCATCCGTCGGCCAACTCCGCGGTCATGGCCACATTCTTCTCACCGAGTGCGGCGATCCAGATGGGGATGGACGCACGCACCGGGTGGGCGATGATCTTCAGCGCCTTCCCCAGGCCCGTCCCCTCGCCTGGCGGCAGCGGCATGTTGTAGTAGGTGCCCTCGTGGACAAGCGGCCCCTCCCGGGCCCACACCTTGCGGCACACGTCGATGATCTCGCGGGTGCGCCCGATCGGGGCCGAGAATGGCACCCCGTGCCACCCCTCGATGACCTGGGGCCCCGACGAGCCCAGCCCGAGATGGAACCGGCCGTCGGACAGCGAGTCCACGCCGGCGGCGGTCATGGCGATCAGGGTGGGCGTCCTCGTGTAGATGGGGAGGATGGCCGAGCCGATCTCCACCCGTTCGGTGAGGGCGGCCAGATACCCCATCAGGCTGGGCCCGTCGAAGCCGTAGGCCTCGGCCACCCACACCAGGTCCAAGCCGGCCTTCTCGAACTCGGCGACCTGTGCGGCCGCTTGCCGGAATCCGCCGGAGTAGCTGAGCATCGTGCTGATCTTCATCGGTTCTCCCTCTCGATTCCCCGCGTGCCGCAACACTACGGGCCGGTGGTCCGTTCCGACCCGGTCCGTCCGCGCAGCCGGCATCCGCGTCCTCGTGCACCTGGCTACTCCCAGAAGCGCACGCTCATCGACTGGCTGGCGGTGGCGAGCAGCGACCCCTGCTCCGACCAGAGGTAGGCGATGCCCTGGCCGTAGCCGTCGACCAGCGCCAGCATCCGGATGTCGCAGAGGACCCACTCCGTCGGCTCGAGATGGACCACCCGCAGGGTGTTGTCGAGGCTCCGGGACAGCACCCGGCGGCCCAGGGGCTGGGACACCCCGCCCGAGACGTAGTCACCGATGATGGCCAGGGTGGCCGCCGACGGCTCGAGGTGCCCGGGCACCCGGGCCCACAGGGCGCTGTCCGGGTCGCCCGGGGTCGGAGGCCCGGCGCTGATCTCCTCGAAGCTCCGGCCACTGGCGATCCTCACGTCGATCCGGTCGAAGATCGACGCGGAGGTAACAAAGGGAAGCCTTCGGGGCGGGCACTCCTGCGGCGGGGGGACGTCCGGCGGCGTCACCCACACCCCTTCGGCCGCGAGCCTCCCAGGCGAGCCGACCGCAGCGTTGACCGTGAGGATCTCGGTGTCGCCGACGTAACCCACGACCCGGCCCTGGGTGACACGACGGCCCTCGGCCGCCAGCGTGACGGTCAGGTCGAGGACCGAGTCGGTCGGCGCATAGGACAGGTACTGGGCCGTCGACCAGACCGTGGGTCGGCCCGAGGCCGCTTCGAGGGCGACCAGCGCCGCGGCCAGGCCACACCCTCCGAAGAGGAAGTTGCCCGGCGTCGTCAGTTCCGGGACGACGGCGAGCCGCCAGTGGAGATCGTCGCCAACCGGATGCATGCCGAGGAACTCGCGGGCGTCGGTCACCGCGTCGACATGTCGGGTGCGTGGCCCGCGCCGGGCCCCGGGCGACCGGCGAGCCTCGACCTCAACTCCGCGGCACCTTCGACCACGGCATCTCCTTGTCGACCCGGACGTCGCCCGGCAGCCCGAGGATTCGCTCCCCGAGGATGTTCCGCTGGATCTCGGAGGTGCCGCCCTCGATCGAGTTGGCACGCGACCTGATGAACATCTTGCGTGCGGACCCCGGCGGGCCGATCAGGCCGAGGGCCTCGGCCCGGCGCATGGTGTAGTCGTAGCCGACCAGGGCGTCCGAGCCGAGCAGGTCGACGCACAGTTCGTAGATGCGCATGTTGACCTCGGCGAACATCAACTTGGCGATCGAGCCCTCGGGGCCCGGGTTGCCGGCCTTCCGGTTCTGGCCGGCCCGCATGTTGGTCAGGCGCAGGACCTCCCACTCGATCCACAGTTTCGTCAGGCGGTCGCGGTCGACCGGGTTCTGCCGGAACCCCTCGCTCTGCCAGATCCGCAGTGCCTCGGCGATCGAGCCCGATCCACGGGTGGGCGGTGCGCCCCCGCCGCCGATGCTGGTGCGCTCGTTGGACAGCGTCGTCATGGCCACCCGCCAGCCCTCGCCGACGTCTCCGATGCGATCGGCGTCGGGAACCCGCACCTCGGTGAGGTAGACCTCGTTGAACTCGGCCTCGCCGGTCATCTGGCGCAGGGGCCGCACTTCGACGCCGTCGGCGTGCATGTCCAGGGCGAAGTAGGTGAGGCCCTTGTGCTTCGGCGCCTCGGGGTCGGTGCGAGCCACCAGCATGCCCCGGTCGGCGATGTGGGCCAGGGTGTTCCAGACCTTCTGGCCGGTGATGACCCACTCGTCACCGTCGCGGACGGCGCGGGTGGACAGCCCGGCCAGGTCCGACCCCGATCCGGGCTCGCTGAACAGTTGGCACCACGACACCTGGCCGGTGAACGTCTTCCGGAGCAGGCGCTCGCGCAGCTCGTCCGACCCGTGGGTGACCACGGTCGGCCCTGCCATGGTCAGCCCGAAGAATTCCCGCGCCCCGGGCCCCTGGGCACCGGCCTCGCCGAGGCGCCGGTCCGACTCGCGCTGGAGTCCGGGGGGCAGGCCGAGGCCTCCACAGCCCTCGGGGAAGCCCACCCAGGCCAGCCCCAGGTCGTACTGGCGGGAGCGGAACTCCTCGACCGGTACCGTCCGGGGATCGAGCTCCTCCAAGAGCTGGCTGGTCCGATCGTGCACCAGGGACGGGTCGTCTGCCATGCCAAGAACATACTGCGCAGGGCTGCCCGCCTTCCGATCCCCGCCCGCCTTCCGATCCGATGTGCCGGGCACGCCCGGGTCGGGTCAGGGCTGGAGGCGGGTGATGCTCCACCCGTCGCCAGCCGGGGTGAACCGGAGCCGGTCGTGCAGCCGGTTGTCGCGTTGCTGCCAGAACTCGAAGGAGACAGGGGTGATCCGCACCCCGCCCCACCACGGGGGCCGCGGCACCGGCTGTCCGGCGTACTCGGTCTCGAGCTCCTCCACCCGGCGGTCGAGGGCGGCGCGGTCCCCGATGGCCCGGCTCTGCCGGGACGCATGGGCGCCGACCTGGCTGGCGTGTGGCCTGGTGGCGAAGTAAGCGTCGGACTCCTCTGCACCGGTTCGGTCAGCCGGTCCCTCGATCCGCACCTGGCGGCCCAGTGGCTCCCAGAAGAACAGGAGGGCGGCATGGGGGTTGTCGACCAGCTGATGGCCCTTGGGGCTGTCGTAGTTGGTGAAGAATGTGAATCCATGGTCGCCCCAGGACTTGAGCAGCACCATGCGCACCGACGGACGGCCCTCGGAATCAGCGGTGGCCACGGCCATCGCCTCGGGGCTGGCCGTCACGGTCGCCGCCCGCTCATACCATCGACCGAACTGGACCAGCGGATCGGGATCGACGGTGCCTTCGTCGAGCGGCTCTTGCACTTCGGTCATGCAACGACCCTAGCCAGTGGGAGGGCGGTGGCCCCAGCCAGTGGGAGGGCGGTGGCCCCAGCCAGTGGGAGGGCGGTGGCCC